>Ga0114898_1001232_pt1 | contig 15821 bp, 22 predicted proteins | sample Malvired_Geostar_FD_83496 | JGI IMG/M metagenome (GOLD analysis project Ga0114898, IMG submission 83496) | Marine viral communities from the Global Malaspina Expedition - Malaspina viral metaG DeepMed_Geostar | ecosystem: Environmental > Aquatic > Marine > Oceanic | place: Mediterranean Sea... | reverse complement strand
CTACAAAATCAAAAGGTGTTTGCATAGACGCACCATGTTGTGGGTGTTGCTAATGAAAGAAAAGGAAATCCAGAAAATCCTAAAAGAGTGGGAGCCCAATGGCGCCAAACGTATTGCTGTAGAAAACTTTTTGGCAACCATCGATATTACTGACCACGAGAGTCACATGGGGACCAAGGCCAATTTAATGATGGACGCAAATCTGTATCGTTGGAACTGGGCTACATGCATGGCTATTTCTGAAGGAATTAAGAAATCTTACGAAAATATCAAGGAGAGAGACAATGAAACCAAAAATACACAGACCTGAAGAAAAACCAACTCTGAAGGAATTGCAGACACTCGTTGGTGGATACATAGAAATATTGTATTCATCAGACGGTAGCAAACAAATCATAATCAATGAAGAAGGCAAACTACAAGGATTGCCTGTAAATTATGAAGCAACAGGGCTTTGGCTGGGAACAGACAAAGCAAAGGCACAATTCTGGCATGATGTGATTGTCGGTGATGCGGTAGTCCTTGAAGGCAACACGATGGTGGACTGATGAAGGCAGGAAGCAATCTGTCTCCAATCTACAAGTGTAAATGGTGCAAAGGATATCTTGGAATTACAGAACACCAAGAGCATGATAGCCCTGGATGGGCAGAATACAAAACCTGTCTGCAATGTGGCTACCAATGGGCCAAAGCAAAATGGCACAAATTGGTGCTCTAACAAATTTCTTTATATGAAAAAATGTTCGAAGACAGAAATTACAACCAATACTAGGGGATAAACAATGCGAAGAAGACACTACAAAGGATTAAACAAAATGACACTGTGTGGACATCCCGCATCAGTGCAAGAATGGAGAACACTGCAAAAGGCAAAACCAGAAAGAGTCAATTGCCACAGATGCAAAATATTGCTGGAGAAAGAAAAATGAAAAGACTAAACTATAAGAAAGTAGGAGACCACAGAGATATGGTGTCTATGAAGTGCACCATGTGTCATGTGACTTTGGTTGACTACAGGAAAGACATCAACAAGGCTTGGAAATATCACTTAACTGTGTGTGAGAGGAAAAAATGAAAGGAATCGTCTGCATCGATTTTGATGGAGTCATCCACGACTATCGTGGCTGGCAGGGTGAAGGCAAATTAAATGAACCAATCAATGGTGCCAGAAAATATGTAAAAATAATCCGAGACAGTGGATTCAAGATTTTGGTATTCACCTGCAGAACAGATCTTGAAGAAGTTGAACAGTGGCTAGAAAAGCACGACATTGAAGTGGATGGCATCAATGAACACTTGGTTGCATTTGCTCACAACGGAAAGTGTCCGACAATGAAGCCACTGGCTGATGTCTACATTGATGACAAGGCAATAGGTTTTGACAGATGGGACGACAGCCTAATTGACATGGTGCACGATTTGGCTGCACCCAAGTGGAGCACTTCAACTCCTGTCCGTGATATCAGAAATGATGCTTTGGACAAGCTGCATAGAAGTGATGACCCATATTTGCAACCAGAGTTTGAATGCTCTCACATGGGAGAGGTTGACCACTGCACAGAGTGCAACCAAACTACCCTAGCACCATTGGAGACAGTTGTGGTGAACAGAGAAGGACATGCGATACGGTTTTGCACCAATTGCAGCCACCGAACCATCTGGGAGTGATTATACACACCAACGACATGGAAAGTGCCTTAAAAGTGTGTTACAGCACAGAAAACACACAAATTTGTGACAACGAGACTATATACGACCCTGTCGTTTCTATCGTAAGGAGGATTTGCTCATGCAATACACCGACAAAGCAATCGCAAAACTAAAAGGCAAGTATGTGCAGTATTCACACAAGTCAAAAGCCTACCATCAAATTGGCAAATTGAAAAGTGTGACACTCTACAAAATCGGTCCCAAGAAAGGGCAACCAAGAGAAATCAGAATCGCAACTCAAAGGCATCTGATTGATAAAGAAACAGGTCGCATCAAACTGGTCGACACTGGAAGGAAAGGAGTCATGAAGTGGAACTTTGCAACCGACTGGCGTGGTCCTGTCCGTAAAACCAAGAAAATCAAAACAGTCTTGGTTCGCAAGGGTGGCAAACAACTAGCAATGTCAATCGAAACATGGCTGGAGAAATACTCATGAGCAAGACAGGTGGCTCCTGGGGTCCGCTTCGCAAGACACTACGTGTCAGAGACAACCCAAAAGGAACACCATGGTGTGGCCCATCTGTGCTAACAGCAATCATTGGTCGCAAGTATGAGTATGTGGAGAAGTTTATTCAAGATCGTCGTGGAAACCAAATTGGTTTTAGTTTCGATCGTGGGATTGTAAGGATACCACATCCCAAAAGCGTTCGTGGCATGAGCCATGATGAGATGATTGAGTTTTTGCACGAGCATAGTTTGAATTCTCAACTTTATAAAATCAAGGTTCGCTCTGAAGACAAAGTGCACCACGATGCCAGAGACTTGCCATCACTAGCCAAGTGGCTTCGTGAGAGACCACCAGAGCTACGCAAGTGCACAATGGTTGTCCACATAGCCCACCACTACATACTGGTGCGTGGCTGCAAAGTCTGGGACAATTGCACTGCAAAAAAAGGTGTGCCACTTTCAAAGTATCACCGTCGCAAGGCAAAGGTACACGGATTCATTCCTGTCAACCCAGACTGGAAGCCACCAAGCAATTGGAATATACACCACCGACCATTCGCAAGACATGGAGTGATTTGGGATGACATCAAGAAACAGCGTGGCAAGAGCAAGGGGCTGCCAACACACCTAAAGAAATATAACAGAGAAAAGTATGGATGGACTATACCAGGAGGTGACAATGTCTAATTTTAAGAAACTGTGTCCAGTGTGCAAAACCTACAATCACTACAAACATCCTCGTGGTGGTGAGGTAAGCATGGATAATGGCAAGACATGGCAAACGGTAAAAGTCATAGTGTGCAAAGACTGCAATGGCTTCTTCCATCCAGACCAAATGTTGAAGGTTGAATTCAAGGTCTCAACATTTATTGGCAGAGATGGCAAAAGAAAGTTCCTGCCAATGACAAATGAATACAAAGAAAAGCGATGGCCAAATAGCAAAGGCGGCAAGAGAGCAAAGCGCAATAGCATCAACAAAGCAGAGCGCAAGCTGTTGGCAAAGCTGCGAGGAAAGTAATGGAAAGAAATAAGAACTCCGAAGGGATACCAGAAGGCAATGACCATGTCGTCCCTGACTGCAAGTGCAAAAAACCTGTGGTGTCGCCTGAAGGCTATTGTAAAGAGTGTGGTGGCATTTGGAGAATGAAAAAATAGAGGGACTCCTGTCTGCTATAGACGATTTAAAATCCCAAGTCCTGTCTCTCTCGGAAAACATGCTTGGAATTAAAGCAGAGTTTGACAGGCTGCGTGACGAATGTGAAGAGTTTACTGAATCTGTTTATCAAGAGTTGGAGTTGAAAAATTGAAAATGAATTTGCTATCAGTAACCCAGGAGTCCCCCAGAATAGTGTCTTTGTGTGAGAACGGAATGGGGTGGGGGTAGTGGACAGGAAAGAATACGAGCAGGCATGGAGGACACTAGGACCACAGAAGATGGCGTCTCTGCACAGACACTGGACATTCGAAAGCGGAACTGACACAGAAAAGTTTTGCGAAGCAGTTAGAGAAGAGGTTGCCATAGCGTTAATCAAAAATAGAGAAAAGCAATTGGCGATTGAAAACAAGAATCTTCTGTAGTCCTATATTACTTTAATATATTATATTTATTTATTATATATTATTATTATTCTTCCTCCACTCTCTGGCTCTCTGAATAAAAAAATGCACTGCGCTATAGGATTTGCTGGCTTATTTGCCTAAAATACACATCAAGACCACAAAGAGGACGAGTGTGATAATTGTGATTCGCTCCCTTTCAGTCATTTCCACCAAAAATCAGAGTCAAGTAATATTGTGCAGTCAACGGTAATATTCTGGGGGCAAATTTTGATGCTTTGTATCCCATTCACGCTTTTGCTTTTGCTTTGTGCTCCAGCAGTCGTCACAGAGTATATCATAAAAGTCATCGGTATAAACCTTTTGGAACATTCTGTTTAGCTCGGTGCCACACCTTTTGCAATCTACTAGTTGGTCTTTACTTTCTGCCATACATATCAATGAGTAACAATGCAAATAATTCATCCCATGGAATATCTTTCATCCTAAACACTCCACACACATGCACAATTCGTCGTGTTCTTCTTTCATCGCTTTGATTTCCATTGTGACATTATTCTTCCCTTTCTGCATTTCTTGCACATCTTGGTTTTGTGCCATTTGATGCGCTTTTTGCATCCCTCGCAGAAGACTGTTCGTTCCATCAGTTATTAATATCTTTGTTGATTTCCATTCCAACTCTGCTTTGAAAGCATGGATCGCATAAAAAGAAGTCACCTGTTAAAACTCTGATTTCCTCGCCACAATCGGTGCAAAGAGCATCAATGCAGTTGACCATCAACCACCTCTTTCACCATTATCAGACTGTCACGAAGAGATTCATTTTTGCTAAACGGCAGCAATAATTCATTCAAAGAATCAATTATTTCTTTTAGCTCTCGGATTGAGATTGTGTTCAGAGCAACATGCACCATGATGTATGCTTCACTTTTTGTGGTTACCATTTATCCAGTATATCTTGTCATGATTATCTTGACTGCTATTTCGTGGCGCCAACCATCCACAGTGTGAACCGCTGTGGCCATTCTGTTTCATACAGAGCACTTTGTGATTGACAACTCTGTTATTAACTCTTTGCCCTTTCTTGAGAAACTCTTGACAGTATGGGATCCTTTTCATTTAGCAGACATCAATATCATGCCTGCTCTCTCTTTCATTATGTGTGCAACTCCTGTCTTTGAAAAGTTTGAAGCCATTGAGACTGCGAGTGCAAAATCATGACGACCATCCTCCAGGCCATCATAATTTTTGTAAATCTTATCTTTGGCAGCATCTGTAAATCCTTTCAGGAATCGTTCAGTGTCGTCAAATAGACTCACTGGAGGAAACTCCTCCAATACTGCAGCCTTTTGCAGTTCAAAACCAACAGATGCTGCTACATTGAATGGCACCTCTGTTCTTTGCATGTTCTGCAGATTGTTAAGTTTATCAACATATCTGATTGCAAGAAAGTCTTCATCGTAGCCAGTAAACCTAAAAACACCGTAAAACTTCATGGCGCCATGCAAGTTATTCACCAGCACACCAGTGTTGTTCTCAAATATGTGGACACAATAGTTGTCCAGTTCGTAGTCAGAGCCAAGATGCTTGAGATTGTAATTCATCACATGCGATGCATACAGTCTTCTATTGGCTGATACAGATTTTATCTTGGTGTCATCATGCTCAACCCACAGCCAGCGTGGTTCTTTGATTCTATATTTCTCTGGCATGTCAGACATATTGCAGATGATGCCATTCAGCGAGAGAATATTGTAAGCACAAGATTTGTTTGAGTGCAGTGACAACTCGCCAAACCTAATGATGTAGTTGTTGCTGGTTTTCAATATCTCATCAGGTTGCAGTGATGATATCAAGGTGTCACTCCCAGAGAGAGAACGCAAAGCACAACACGCAAAGGTGCCGAAGGAGGAAAGTGTGCCGGGAGTGACGAAGAGTATTCCCTGCCGTTGGTTATTAAGTTTTGCGTTCGTTCCATGTTAGGTGGTGTTCAAAGAGTGCATACGCTCTGGCTCCAGGCCTGAAGAGTTCTCCACTTTCAGTGTGCTTTATGAAAACCACCTTTGGTCTTGGCTGGGATAGTGGCACAGTCGCCACACTCTCTACCATTTCTTTTGGTTGGACAATTACACTGAAGGGTGTTCCTTCAATCTTTATCTCTTCAGAGCCAACCAACTCTGGCTTAGTCTTTTGTATTTCTGGTCCCAACAGGTCTTTAGCTGCGATTGCAGCTTGCCTGCTGTGATAGGTTTCTATTGTTTTTCCTTCTTTGTCAATCAGCTGGTATAATACCATTTGTCATGCCTCCATTTTTTGAGTCTTTTCCTGTGTGGTGACAACTGCGCCGATTTCGTCAGTTCGTATCAGATATATAAAAGCAACGCACTCCGATGTTCTGGGCATTCCTTTTAAATAGGGAAGGAGTAATGTCCAGTTCGGCGTGACACGAGGGGCATGTAAAAGTGCCGAAACAACTCCTTGTGTCTCGTCGCAAAGCACAAATGGCACTATTCGTAAAATACATGGACGACTTCATCACACAGGTGGAAAAGGTCTCGCTGTTTAATGAAAACTTTGGCAAGATGCTTTTCATGGTTTGCTTGAGTCAGATGGTAGACAAATACTTCGCTCCATCAATAAAAATGGGCAACAATGTTCTTCGCTACAGATTATCAGTATTGCTTATCAGTCCCAGCAGGAGTGGCAAAGGACAAGCGACAAAGGTTGCCAAGGAGTTTCTGACTGCTGCTGATGTACAGTGGGTTAAAACCACTCAATTCACAGATGCAGGCATGATTGGCACCATCGATAAGGACATTGCCAAGCTGGCGTCAATGATGGTCGCCAAAGGTGCTGCCAGTGCTGAAGCACTTGACTTGGATCCTATAATTCCAGGAGACTTGAAGAATTACCGTGTGATATTCTTTGATGAAGCAAAGAGTCTGGTGGTGCCAGGAAAGTGGACCCAAAACATTTATGAAATTCTTCAGGAAGCACTTGACGATCCAGGCATTGTGCGCAAGAAGTTATCAGACAAATATCCCATCACATATGAGACTCATGTTTCGATAGTTGCCACCACCTATTACTTGAAGAACTTCCACCAGACACTTATGGAGCAGGGCTTTTTCCAAAGGATATTGGTTTTGGTTGAACAGATAAGTCCAGAGCAGCGCAAGAAACTGAATGATGCCATCTGCTTGGACTGGACTGATGACACTGATGATTCTCATATAAAAAACTTGGCTGCTGATATGCTGGATCGCATACATGCTGCCAACAAGGAGTGCAAAGAAAAGGGAATAGACTTTATTCAGACTACACCAGAAGCAAGGAAGGCAGTGAAAAACCTTATTGGTTCTCATTTACAGCACATGCGCACCCATTTCTCTGGCTCTGACTTGGAAGTTCTGATGCCATTCACTACAGGCTGTATCGAAAAGATATGGAAAATGGGAGCAATGTCAGCCATTCTGGACAACAGATACGCTGTCTCTGCCATTGATATTGCCAATGTGAAAGAGATTATTGGTCTTTACTTGAATAGTATAATGAATGAAATCCTTGCCAATGTTGAGCAAAAGACAACCCAGAGAGAAAAGTATGAAGCCAGAATTATGCAGATTCTCAAGACTGTTGGTGAAGGTGGTGTTCCAAAGACAGAATTATACCGTGTCATTCAGGACAGGCTGGGGCTTGATTACAACAGGGTGGTTAATATTGTTCGTCGTATGATTGACAATGGTAGCCTGCTGGTGCGCAAGGAAAAGCCATCTGGAAAGGGCAGACCAAAGGAGTATATATCGCCAAATGTTAATCAGGGGGAACTCAAAGCATGACCAAATTGCTGGACGATTACGAAAAAGACTCTGATGGTTCCCAAGCAGCAGAAGCATATGCAGAGCAAATAGCGGAATTTCAATTATCAGAGTTCAGATTCAGGGAGCGTTTAATCACGCTGCTTGAGAGAATATCATACAGACTGGAGGAAATACATGACCAAGTTAGACAAAATAGTAAAGGAAATAGTAAGCAAGAGCACTGACACCAAAGAACAGGTGAAAGCACACGCCAAGCGGATTACCAAAGAGTATGAAGCAAGGGGATTTGACAAAGGCGATATCGAAAGATTGATGCCACAAGCACTGCAAGCATATTACAAGAAGCAGTTGAAAAGCACAGCCAATGCTTTTGAAGGAGTAATCCTTGGCAAGTCAAATGTATGGGACATGGCAAAGAAGCCACGAGCAGCAGTGAAGGCCAAGATTGAAGAGCTTGGTCTCAAGGGTGCAATGGAAGCTGGTTTTGTCAATGGTGAAGGTGAATACCTTTACAATGACTTTGACTGGCGGAAGGGAAAACCAATACCAGAAAGCGATTTGCAACGTAGTGTTTACATGGTTGCTGACACCGATGATGGCACCTTTGAATTAGCGCTATTGAGATTGAGAGGCAGCAACTGCGAACTTGTGACACCACACTTCGCACCAGTATCCTTCAGGGCAGTCAAGGGAAAGAAGGATGCAAAGGGCAGGAGATTGCTGTATGATATCAAAGTGTCAGAATTTGAAAAGGTTGCTGCTTCGGACTTCAACTTTATGGAGTTCTTTGAAAATACCGTTATGGGTCTGGCTAAGAAATCAGTCATCCAGTTGGCTGACGTTGAGCAGTGGCACGACGCTAATGCAGACGATTTTAATCGGTTTTGCTTTTCAAAGGTCAACTGTGTCAGGATAAACTTTACCGACGACTCAATTGCGTCCAATGTGATGGAGATTGATGATATCTCTTTGGAGCTAAATATGGACCAGTTAAACACCGTGACAGTTTGGATGCCGAAGCACATTACTGTTGACTTCCCAGAGAATACAATGGAAATGATATTGGTCTCGCAAAGCTCTCAAAACAATGAAGGTGATGTTTCTTTGAATGCATTGGGTGTATGGGTGCACCCTGCTTTCAGGATAAAGGTTGAGAACAAAATCAACGGAGAAAATGATGTTAGTCCGCAGGAAGTGGATGTACCAGAAGAAGAGACACCAGAAGTGAAGTGGTAAAATGGCAAAAGAAGCAAAGACAAAGTGGGGAACCAAAGAGCAAGCAAAAAAGTCCTCCAAATTTTGGAGTGACAAGGCAGATAAATCTGAAGAGATAAAGACAAAAAAGGAAGAAGTGAAGCCTAAAGCAGTGACGATTGATGAAGTCGGCAAATGGCTTATGTCCACAGAAAATCCCAATGGAACATCGTGCATTCTGTTATACGGTGCTGATGGCACAGGCAAGTCAGGGCTGGCACAGGCAAGTCCATTGAGAGGAAAAGGCAAGATGATTGTGTTTGATATGGACCGCTCCAACATGCCAATATGGGAAGCGTATCACGATTGTGACCCAAATATCATCATCAAGGACCCAGTCATGATGGGCTTTGACGATGATGGCAACTACACCATTGATTACTTGGCGACCATGAATAAAATCAAGGCATCGCTGGTATGGATAAGAGATAACCATGAGAAGCACAAAATTACAGTTGTTTGCCTTGATGGCTTGAACAAGCTGCTTAAGTATGCTGAATACCAGATGCGTATTGATACTCATATTCAAGTAGATGGTGGTGTCTCTATGCGCTACTGGATTCGTAGGAGCAAGGCTTTTATGGAAATCCTTGAAGTGTTGAAGGGTTTGCCTGTTCACAAAATATACATAGCACACGAAGACTTTCAAGTCAAAGACAATGAAGTCGTTGCTGCTGTTAAATCAAATACAAATCAGCTGATGGATGTAAAATGCTTCTTGGAGCGCAAAGACTATGACGACCAAGTGCAGTTCTATGGGACAGTTGATAAGCACAAGAGCAACAGTGCTTTTGAAGGCAAGGAGATTACATTCCTTGAAGTTGATAAGAAGACTGGCAAGTCTGAATGGAATTCAACAGAAGTGTGGTCGGTGCTTGGATGGAGACCCAAAGCCAAACCCAAGACTAAAAAATGATTCACAAAGTAAAAAATCCAGATGCCAACATTTCCATCCAGATCCACAATAAGAACAAACAGTTGTCCAGTGTTGACTACAGCATTGAAGGGACTTTGGTATCAAAACCAAGGACAACCGACTGGGCATTGCTTGCCAACGATGGGGTATATAAGGGCAGTGGACGCATAGTGACATTCAAGAATTCTGAATATCATCTAAAGCAGTTGAGACTCAAAGGCTCTCCGCAAGTGGAGTTCACTATCGAAGAAGGTGAAAAGTGAAGATTATAGGTGCTGGTTTAGCAGGACTTTTAGCAGCCCATATGATGCCTGAAGCAGAAATCTTTGAAGCAAATGAAAAGCTGCAGAGAAATCACTATGCAGTTTTACGACACAGGTCAGCTAAAATATCTGTTGCCACAGGTATTCCTTTCAAAGAGATTGATGTAATAAAATCAATCTGGTTTGACAATCAGCACACAGAACCAAACATTAAGATTTGCAATCTTTATTCCAGAAAAGTTGCCAATATGGTAGCAAAACGTAGCATCTGGAGTGCAAGTAATTTGGACTGGGGGTGTAGCAGATACTTAGCGCCAGACAACTTTATAAACAAGCTAGCAGCACCAATTATGGACAGAATACATTTTGACTACAAAGTATCAGGACAAGAACTGAAGGAAGACGATGGAGAACCAGTAATATCAACCATTCCACTGCCAGTGCTTGCTGATTTGCTTGGTGTTGAAAAGCCTAAAATGAGACACACAACCACACCTATTGTGGTGAAGCGATACAGGGTGCCAGCAGTTGGTGTTTACCAGACAATTTACTATCCAGAACTACACAACCCAATATACCGTGCTACATTGCATGATAATTTGTTAATCGCTGAAGGACTTGAAGAGGACTCTCGGATGCCAACAAAATGGAGAGAAACCTTGTCAGCTTCTTTTGGCATGGATCCTGATGACATGATTCCAGCAGGAACCCACAGTCAAAAATATGGCAAGATTGTTCCGATTGATGACAAGTTCCGCAAGTCCTTTATCCTGCATGCCACTATGAAATACAACATCTGGTCGCTTGGCAGATTTGCTACTTGGAGAAATATACTGCTTGACGAAGTGCATGACGATGTCCTGAAAATCAAAGGCATGCTGTCGCAACACAAATATGACATCAAACTTGAGAGTATAAAATGATAGTAAAACTGGTCAACTTTACTGAAGATGCCAAAAACTTGTTGCTGTTCACCAAGAACACACGCTTAATGCATAGTGGCAGTTCGTACAGAGACATCACCCTTTGGAGTGAAGAGAAGAAGCAAGCAGAGCTTGATTACATGCTGACCACAATCAAGTCCAGTTGGGAGTTTATTGATTACACATTTGATATTCGTGGCGTGTCAAGAGCCTTTACCCATCAATTTGTCAGGACAAGAACAGGTTCCTATGCACAGCAGTCAATGCGAACAGTCAATATGAAAGGATTTGATTACGTAACCAATAAATCCTTTGATGATTATCCAAAAGCAAAGAAAGTTTATGAAGAGACCATGAAGCACATTGCTGAAAAATATGCAGAACTTGTTGATATGGGTGTGCATGAAGAAGATGCTCGTGGCATCCTGCCAACAAATATCTGCACCAACATTGTAGCCAAATTCAATTTACGGACTTTGCACGAGATGGCGAAATCAAGATTGAGTCCGAGAGCACAAGGAGAATTCAGAGAAGTTTTTCAGGAAATGGTTGCCGAAGTGTTAAAGGTGCATAGCTGGGCAGAACCGTTCCTGATACCAACAGAGTGGGCAGCACCATCAATGGCAAAGTCATTGAATCCCAATTGGGAAGAAGAAATAGCAAAAGACATAAAGGAGAAAAACAATGTACAAAAGAGAGAAACTGACTATTGAAGAAGAGCTTGCATTTATGCAGCATGTAATCAATAAGTACAAAAGAACTAAAGCAAAGAAAACACGAGACTACGGTGGTCTAAAACATTACAGACTTGGTCTGGTGGGACACATTTCCGATATTGCAAGAAAGACAGAAAGGCTTGTCAATCTGGTGATACGAAAAGGAAATTTTAACATTGGAGACCTGCCGGAAAGCGAAGAGTTGCTGGATGACACCGTTAATGATTTATTGGGGTATGTAATAATGCTCCTCCATGAAATTGCAATCCAAAGATACGAAAGAAACCTTAAAGACAGACGAGAAAAATACCAACTGCTGCAAGATAACAATGACGGTGAATAGCTGCCCCATGTGTAACGCTCCATTGCATTGTGGTATTGAAAAGTGTGTGACTTGTGGTTTCTGTATATCTTGCGGAGGATAATTGTTCAGCAGGTGGTTCGGAAAAACGGATGATGGCATTATGCGATTTCTAATCATTTATCACAAGCCTGAAAGCAAGATGTTTGCAAAACATATGACAAATATGTTTGCCGACTTGATGTATCCTGTCACTTGCTGCCATGGGATGCCAACAAAACAACAAATCAAAAGTGCCAACAGAATATTTTTACTTGACTTTGGAGTTGAAGAAGACGAGACCAGCACACACATTAAATCATATAGACACATGCGTGGTCGTCCAGTATATTTAGTGCAGCAAAGCAAAATAGACTGGGACATTCAGTTTACTGGATTGCAAAGAATGGCTACCAGCTTGAAAATCATGGCTGTGCTTGGTCACACAGCTGACCCAACTTGTCCAATCGGAGGGTTCCACGAAATGCACTATCCGTATACTGTCACGCCAAATTACGGTAGCGGAAATCCAAGTGTTGTGTGTTATGATGGCGACCTCCCAAAAGAATTCAATCAGTTAAATCCAGAATTACAGTTCAGAAAGACCACTTTTTCAGAGTGTTCATACTACTTGCATTTTGACGACATCTCTCCTTCTTTATATACTTACAGAACACTGAAAGCAATTTTAAACCAGAAACTCCCTATATTTTCAGAGGATAATGCGTCTTCGACACCTATAGGCTGCACAACATATAATTCTAGGAAAGTTATCAGTCGCAAAGAGACTGATATGCAATATTGGGATAAGGTTGACAACAATTTTGATTTCGTAAAGGCACACAACGAACCAATAAAAGTATACAACACCATCAGGATGCTGCTGAAGAATGTGGAGTAATGAGTTAAAGATTAATCGCCAAGTAGCGGAGAACCTGTCCAAAAAGGACATGATTGGAATTCCAAATACTGTTGTTCACTACTTTTGTGAGAAGGCTGGAAATATTTACAGGGATATTGACGCCAATTCAGTATGCTTAATTGACGGAGTCAAAACCAAAGTAATCATCAGGCCTGTAGACAGGCATGATATCTTAATTCCAGAGAATGATGTTGATTATGAACAATGGGTCTTTGGGTTTTTTGAAGGATCTTTCATAAAAATAATAGGCTGGGCTGATAAAGAAACAGTCCTGAATGTTCCGCTTCGTGTATTTGGATACTGGAAAGAAGGAGAAGAAAAGGATGACGACAGAGTCAGAATTCTTGAGAGAGGAACCTTCAGAGAGATAAGCGACCTGATACAAATTGAGAAAGAAGAGAAGGAAGAACTGCAAATTGTCAAGCAAAGGTATGTTCCCCTTCATTGTCACAATCAGTATTCAATAGGTGATGCTTATGGAAAGCCTGAACATATTGCTAAAAGGCTTTATGAAAAAGGATTTGATGCTTATGCAATTACAGACCATGGAACACTTGCTGGTAATTATCAAATGCAAATGGCACTACTGGCTGAAGGTGTAAAACCAATTCATGGCATAGAAGCATATATTGTTGAGACTGACAAGAGATATTCTCACATGACCATCCTTGTCAAAGACAAGAAAGGCTGGGAAAATTTGCTAAAACTGAATACATTGGCTGTGCGAGAGAACTTTTACTACAAGCCACGGATGAAGATTGAAGAGATATTTGACCACAAAGAAGGATTAATACTTTTGAGTGGATGTCGTGGCGGAGTAGTTGCTTCAAGGTATTTTGCTGGTGAAGAAGACAGAGCAGAGCAAAGAGTTGTAATGCTACAGAAACATATGGGTGATGATTTTTACTTGGAACTGATGCCACACGCAGTCAGGGAGCAGATTGAATACAATGAGTTTATATATGGATTGTCAAAGAAATATGATATCAAATGTGTGCTTACACCAGATGCGCACTACTGTGACAAAGAAGAAAAGAAGTATCACGATGCAATTACTGCAATCAATTGGCGGAAAAAGTTCCAAGAAGGTGGCTATGATACCGACACATATTATTTGCTCACAGACAATGAAGTCTTGGATTTGATAGAAGAGCACCACCCAGCTATAGGCAATGCTGGTGAAATGCTGGCAAATACCATGGAGATATCAGATAAGTGCAATTTTGAAATCCATCCACCAGAAGAAGATGACACTCTTCCTAAATATAAAATACCTGAATTTGAAGAAATCCTGCACAAGAGCGATAACTTGCAGGACAATTACTTGTGGCACTTAATTGTTTCAAGTGACAGATACAAACCTGAATACAAAGAACAGATTGAGTTGGAGTATCAGCGAATAACAGATAAGAAATACACAAATTATTTCTTGATTGTTTGGGATTATGTGAAGTGGTGCAAAGAGAATGGAATTCTGGTAGGACCAGGAAGAGGCAGTGTTGGTGGCAGCTTGCTAGCGTATGTCATTGGTATTTCAAATGTAGATCCAACAGAATACGGTTTGATTTTTGACAGATTCATTTCTGAAGTTAGGAAGGATATGCCAGATATTGATTTGGATTTTGAAGACGACCGCAGGAAAGAAGTGCTGGAATACATCAAAGAAAAGTATGGAGATGAGCATTCAGCCAAAGTCATAACCTTTTCACACTGGCATGCAAAGGGTGCTTTGAGAGATGCTGGTCGTATTTTTGATATTCCCAAGTCCAGAATAAACAAAATGTGCAGTCTGGTTGTCACTAGGTCTGGTGGAGACGCTAGGTCTGACTATTGTTTGTTTGACACATTCAATGAATTTGAGCAAGGAAAGGAGTTTTACAAAGATTATCCTGAAGCCAGTGACATTGCAATGGGGCTTGAGAGTCACATTAGGCATGTCGGAGTGCACGCAGCAGCCTTGTGCTCTACAGAAAAACCAATAGGTGAAGTTGTTCCTGTGTCAAAAATCAAAGGTGAGATTGTCACCAGCTGGGATAAAAAGGACACTGAAGACATGAAAATCATCAAATTTGATATTCTGGGTCTCAAAACATTGAGTGTTATCAATAGCACATTAGCCCAAGTTAATGGTTTAAGTCTGCCAACAAAGTTTGACGACCCCAAAGTATATGATAATGTGTTCAAAAAGGGCAAATGCTTGGGAGTATTTCAGTTTGAAACATCTGGCCTATCCAAACTATGTAGACAGCTAAAAGCGGACAATTTTAAGCAGTTATACGACATTACAACACTTTACCGTCCTGGTCCATTGCACAGCGGTGAGACTGCAGACTACATACAGAGGAAAAATGGAGAAAAAGAATGGAGTTTTGACCATGAATTATTGGAGCCAATAACCAAAGATACACTTGGTTTGGTGCTTTACCAAGAGCAAGTGATGCGAGTGATGCACGACATTGGTGGTTTTACTTGGGCCACCTCTGAATCTACCAGGAAAGTAATTACCAAGAGTCAAGGTAAAAAGGTGTTTGAGAAGCTGCGGAAGGAGTTTGTTTACAATGCTGTTCATGAAAATGGTTTGGGAGAGAAAGAAGCAGAACACATTTTCAATGTTGTTAGCATGTTTGGCTCTTACGGATTCAATCTGTCACACGCAGTTGAATACACAATGATAAGTTATTGGTGTGCATGGCTCAAAACATATCACCCAAAGGAGTTTTTTGCATCTTTAATGTCAAAAGAGAATGACAATTATCAATTGAGCAATTATATCAAAGAAGCAGAAAAAGCAGGAATTGATGTGTTGCTACCAGATATCAACGAAAGCAAGGTTGGATTTATTGCAACTGATATTGGCATCAGAGTTGGGTTTGCCAGCATCAGCAGCATTGGCAAGAAAACTGCAGGAAAACTTGAAAGACACCAGCCCTATGCAGGCTTGAGTGATTTTAT
>Ga0114898_1001231_pt1 | contig 15835 bp, 20 predicted proteins | sample Malvired_Geostar_FD_83496 | JGI IMG/M metagenome (GOLD analysis project Ga0114898, IMG submission 83496) | Marine viral communities from the Global Malaspina Expedition - Malaspina viral metaG DeepMed_Geostar | ecosystem: Environmental > Aquatic > Marine > Oceanic | place: Mediterranean Sea... | reverse complement strand
TGACTTCGTAGGTAACTTTTTTGTTTTTGTAATCTGACACAAGGTCATAGTCGTATCTTTTTTTATAGTCTTCATTAATTTGACATTCTAGGTCAAACTTTTTTAGAAGCTTTTGTACGCATTTTTCGCCCTGCTGGCCTAATTTAAAACTCATCGCTTTAATTTCCCCTTCAGTTCTAAGAATTGTAATAAAGCCTCATCTACATCCGTGTAAAATTTGCTAAACACACAGCGAGAATCATCGCAATGAACTTGGTATGTTATTTTTTTTGCCCTTCCTCTATAATAATCATTAATAATGCAGAGGGATAGTCTGTTTCTATAGTCAATAGCACACCCGTCCAGTAAGACCCGTTTATACTGATTATTTAAATCTTGGTTTATTTCACTCATTAATCATCCCTTGTGGTTGTTTGATGTCCATTAATTTATCCAATAAATTTACTCCTAGTATATCGAATTTAACATGACCCATAGATTCTAGGTCTGTCATTTCGAGTCCAGCTATTTTATTGCTTCCGTTGGTTTCTTTGACCATGGGGCAAACTGTATTAAGCTCTTCTGAAGATATTACTACGCCAGCAGCATGTTTTCCTTGAGATTTATAAGTGCCTTCTATTCTCATTGCTTGGTCAAAATATTTAGCATATACGCCACTGGTAGTTCCATCATCATTTAGCTGACAGTAATCTTTGAGAGATTCAGGCTCATTGATTAAAGACCATCTAATTACCGAAGGCTCATCCATTTCCTGTAATTGGTCAGAAATTTCTTGTTCGTGTGGAAGGCTTTTAGTTATTCTATTCATTTCATCAAAGGGGCACGCATCATGTACTCGCAGAACTTCTTTTAATGCGCTTCGGCCTTGAAGCCTGCCAAACGTTAACATTTGGCCTACTTTGCTGGTTCCATACTTATCTTTAATGTAATTAATTACTTTCTCTCTTTTGCTTGCTGGAACATCAATATCAATATCTGGTAATGATACATGTTCTTCTGTATTTCTTCCTGTATTATAAAATCTTTCGAAAAGCAGGCTGTGTTCAATTGGGTCAACCTGAGTAATGCCAATTAAATATGAAACCAAGCATCCGGCTGCTGACCCTCTTCCCGGTCCCGGTAGCCAGCCTTGTTGGCGAACATAATTTACAATGTCAGACACAATTAAAAAATAGCTGGATAGACCCGCTGTTTGTAGAACATCTAATTCTCTTTTAATTCGTTGTAAATAAGTAAGTTCAAGGTCTTTGTTTTTTGTTATACCTGTTCTTATTAATTTTTCATCCCATCCGTTGCGACACAATTGTTTTAAGTGTTCATCAGGACTAGTTGGACAGGAGAATGGGGGTAAACACGGTGCTCCTAAAATGTTGTATTTTTTACACATATCAGAGATGAGCATGGAATTTAGCAGCTCTTCTTCGGTATGTATCGCTGACATTTCTTCAAACGAAGGCAGATGATAGTTATAAGATTTAAAAAACCCGCCTAAACCTACCTCCTTGCCGCTGTCTAGTTTAGATTGAACTTTTTTGTGTGTTGTCTTGAGGGCTGAACAAAGCAAAACTCGCTGGTCAGAGGCATCTTGCTGAGTAAGGTAATGAGAGTCAGCTGTTGCTACTGGTGGAATTTTTAAATTTTTAGATATAGTTCGTAAACATTCTCCTATTAGTTTACAGGCGGGAGAATTTGATTGGTCTATTAATTGTATTTCAATAAAGAAATTACCGCAACCAAAAATTTCAGAATACTTACTAGCAAGAGCGCTTGCTTTATTTAACCAATACCTATCCAGCCATGATTTAGCCTCATCATAAGTTGTCGAATTATATGCTTTTTTATAGTCTCTAAATAAAACGTTAGCTAAATCGCTACCCATATGACCACTGAATGCTATTAGATTTCCGTCACAATAATTAGCTAATAAATCTAAATCCAGTCTAGGCTTAAAGTAGTAAACGTCTTCGTCATTGCTTCTAGATATTGCCTCTATAAGCTTTTTCCATCCAGATTTATTTTTAGCTAACACTACTAAATGACTTAAGGAGCGGTTATCTTTATCTTTTGTTAAGGCGTCTTTAGTTAAATAAAATTCAGACCCTAGTATTGGTTTAATGTTTCTTTTATTCATAGCCCTAAAGAAAGACACGCACCCAGAAATGGTGCCGTGGTCAGTAATAGCGCATGAGGCATATCCAAGCTCATGGCATCTTTGAGCAACTTGATGGGGTTTAGAGAGGCCATCAAGAAGACTGTAGTGGGTATGCAGATGTAGTGGTGTCCAATTATCCGGGGGCATCATAATAACCTATACTAAAGCCTTCTCTTGTGCAATCTTGAGTAGTTTTCTCAATTCCCTCAGACTGCACTTTGTCATGCACGTATCTGCATACATTAGTGTCAGTTCCGGGCCAGTTATTTTTTGCATAATCGCATAGCTTGGTACATTTCCAATGCTTTTGTTGTGGCGAAATCATTCGTGGATTCTTATTGTTTTTAATTTGTGAAAATCTGGTTCTAAGCTTTGTTAAGAAGGATTCCTCGTCAGACTCATCAAAGCATAGGCTAAAAGGGCCACCATCGTTAATATAGAATATAGACATTATAGCCTGTTTATATTCTGGAAATAGCCGAGATATAGCGTAATTATACAGCAAAAGCTGTGGGTCGTCGAGTAATTTGTCGTAATCTTTTTTATCTCCGGTCGCCCAATCAATTCGTCTACCTGTTTTCCAGTCTATAGCCTCTAGGATGCCCTCAGACGCCTCCGTTATAAGGTCAATAGTACCCTTGATAGCGAGCGTCCCTTGGATTCTGGAGCCATCTGGGAGGCTATAATCGTACTTTGCCCACGGCTCTTCTATTTTTATGTCAAAATGAGGTTCTGACGCTATTATGTTGAGTTTTCGGGGGTCGAATTGGCCATCATTGTATTGTAACCCTGACCATGTCCACTTATTGCAATCATCACAATCTTTACTACTATAGCTATGAATACAGTTAGAACTATAGTAATTAAAACTTTTATCAACTAACTCATTAACAAAATCATCTGATTGTAGCTTTTTTTTACTTATGCTAAATTTACCCAGCGCGTCATCAACAAAAGTTCTTTTTTTGTTCTTGAGAGCCTGATTGGCCTGAGCAAGACACTCCATTGCTTTGTGGACTATAGTTCCTTTCTGGGCCTTCTTGTTAGAGCCGGATGGATGGCCTAGTACATAATTAATATAATATTGCTGTTGGCAATATTCGTAGTTGTTGTACGAAGAGCTGCGCATGTAAGTTATAAGCATATGTTACCACCCCCACTTATGTAAGTTTTCTAGCAAGCACTGATTTTGCTCCTCAATTGTCATCTCCTGATTATCAATAATTAAATCAAAATTTTTCCAATCAAAGTTTTCTTTGTCTAGCGATGTTTCGCTAGGATGCTTGTCATCAAAAATTTGTCTAGTAAGTCTAATCACTTTTCCACCGGACTCTTGTATTGTCTGCACCTCGTTTGGGAATCTGCAATCGCCAATTACAGACATTTCGCTTTGCTCTTCTCGTATTCTTTTGATGCACGCTTCTGTCCAAATGTCCGGTTTAATTTTGCGACATATATCAGTACCAAAACGCTGCATGAACTCCCTCGCTGTCATGAACCCCGTTGCCAAATTTTCTTTATGGTCTGGTATGTCTTCCCATTTAATACTCGTCGCTGTGTTCTTCTGCTTGTCAGTACCAAAGCACTGACCCCAATCAAGACCAAATAAATTCACGCATAAAAACTTTAGAGGGTCAGCAAAATTATAGCACTTGATAAACGGCCAAATGTTTGCGTTAGCGTAATTAACAAACTCTTCGTCTGTTCTAAACATGTCAACAACACCACTAGCCCTTTGTTCGTTCTCTGTAGATTCTATAAACAGATTTCCTTCGGGACTGATACCAAAATCGTCAATGACTTCATGTCTTACTAATTGGTATCCATGTAAAAAATTTACGCAAGTAGTCTTGCCGCTTTGTTTTACGCCGGAAAAAGATATTATTTTTTGTGATGCTTTACTCATTATTAATTTCTTCTATTAATGGTTTAATATTTTTGCTGATATCTGCCACGCTCATATCTCCCACATCTTTATATTTATCCTCGACATTGATAAAATGAATATTGAAGAGTCTTTCGCATTTGCTTTTTATTTGTTCCTTGGCTTTTTCTCCGGCCTCATCATTGTCCATCAAGACAACTAAGTCCATCGCTCCAGAACTTTCTAGTTTAATTAATTGAGCATCTGTAATTTTACAACCAAACAATCCCACGCAGTTTTTAATACCCGCCTCGTAGAGCCGCCAAACATCACCCTGACCTTCTACTAAAACAACCGCTCCTGTGTCTTTGATATGCTCTTGAGCAAACCAGTAACTATAAAGATAATGACCGGTATTAAACCCCTTGCTGTTTATCCATTTTGAGCCTTGATAATCATTTTCAGTAATTCTGCCAACACAACCAACCATGTTTTTGTAATCATCGTCATATACAGGAACAACTATTCTGCCTTTCATGGCTTTAGTTCTATCAACGCAAAGCCCAACATCAAACTTGTCTAGTGTCTCTTTTCTATACCCTCTATTCAAATAATAAGCAGCAGGTATTGAAAGTCTGCTTCTTATTTCTTTTCGTCCCACATTAAAAGTTTTACAGGTTTTCTTTTTAGAAAGACTGTGTATCGAATTTACAAAGCGGGTTTTCTCTAGTGATGTTTCGTCAAAGTTGTCGTCTGTGTGTTTAGCAAATTTTTTTGAAAACTTTACTGCCTCCAAAAAAGACACCTTTTCATTTTGCCTAGTTTCCAACAAGCCTCTTATTAGACCAAGCATCGTGGGCTGATATGTCTGCTGGCATTGATGCGTCCAGCAATACCAATTTCCTTGCATGTCATCCCCGTCAACATAAACCGTAAAGGCTGTTGGGTTGTCTCCTCCATGCACAGGACACGGCCCGTGTAAATAATTATCTTTTGAATAATATTCTACGTCAAAATAGTCTAATATATCTACTATATGACAAGAAAGTTTTTTACACAAAAGGTCAATTTTTCGTTTGTCAATTTTCTTGCTGTATTTTGGCATCGCTGCTAATTTCGAAACCTTCTCTGTCTGCTTTGCCTCGTTTGAATAACTCATCCCTTGTTAGACCCTCAGAAATACGAGACAGTTCACCATGCATAAGCATATTAATATAATTCATATTTTCTAATCCCGGCCCATGCCGTGTAACTATGGGAACCAGCTTTCTGTTTCCGGCTTCGGGGTGGTCGGCTTTTTCTTCAATTGATTTTTCTTTAAAAATAGAAAAGCTAGTGCATAGCCAAATTAGCCTATCAGAACCGCTAACAACATCTGTAGACTCCTTGGTTATTCCGTCTCGGTTTAATTGTACAAAAGCAAGGCAAGGACAATCATATTCTACACAAAAATTATGTAGCGCGGTAATTTGAAAACCCAGCGCCTGAAACTCAGCTAAATTGTTAGATAAATTATCTGAAGTCATTAACTTAAGATAATCGTATACTATCATGCAATCGTTAACACGGCCATTTTCGTCGTATCCTATTTCTTGTAAAATCCATCTGCGAATTATTGACAATGTTTGTTCGAAGGGTTTGCCAGCAACATTTACATAGTGATATGGAGCTTCTTTAAGCTCCTCTTTAGCAAGATTTATTTTTTCTAGTTGGCTTTGATTGGAGGCAAACTTACCTGTTGCAACATCATTTATAGGTACACCGCTTAAATTGGCAAGCAGTCTATTTTGATGGTCTTCCTTAGACATCTCGGTGTCTAGCATCAATACTGGGGTTTTTAAATTTTTTGCTATGTGCAACGACGCCACATCTCCAAGCATGCTTTTGCCAACTTTTGGCCTAGCCGCTACCAAGTCAACACACTTTCGTCTGAACCCTCCTCCTATAGCAGCATCATATCTTGGAAATCCACTACTCAATCCTATCATTTCGCAAGGCGATTCTGCTAAGTGCTTAATATATTCTTCAATATCTTCTCCCAGTATCTGAGGGCGGTCCTGTTCGCCTTTGTTTAAACTAGAGGATATTTCCAATACCGGATTTTCCGCCAGTGTAATTATTTCATCAAAGGTTTCCTCACCCGTAATTCCAGAAACTTCTGAGTGTACTTGTTTACTAACTTTTTGTATTTCTCTGCCAAGTTGAAGTTTTCGCAGTTTAATCGCGTTAGGTCTAACGTTTTCTAATTTTATGGGAAAATTAAATACCGCTCTAAGAAACTCCATTTCTGGCTTTGTGTTTAGTATATCGTAAAAGCCCAAGCTGGATGACGAAGACAGTATGGAGGATATATCTATTGAATCACTATTTTTAAACACCTCCATTATGCATTTATAAATTATTTGATTAGATTCTTCAACGAAGGATGTTGTGTCTAAAATTCCCTCTATATCCGTTGCTGCATCTACGCCGTAGCAACATAGCCCAGATAAAACCGCTCGTTCTGCCGCAATATTTTTAAGTATGGCCATATCTATCTTTTAATACAAGAGCTGCAAATATAATTTTCTCTTTTGTGTAGTGGATGTATATTAAATTCTTTTTTACATCTAGTGCATTGTGCTTTAGTTGTAGCAAAGGGTTTTCGTCTGCGGGGCGATGGCGTGTAATCTGGGGTTTCAACATCAGCGTGTTCACTTTTGTCATCTACAAAAGTATTTTCTTTTCCTGATATATCAATTTTTTCTGTACGAGCAACACGACTATTGCCTGATGTTTTGCCTTTAGTTGGTGCAATAAAAGACTCGTCAGTAATTGCTTTGGGTTTGCTGGGCGGTGTGTCGGGATTGGAGGGTAACGCATCAAGCAATTCATTTGCTAGATTAATCAGCTCCTCGTCTCCGGTTTCTATGCCTTTTTTTAGAAGGTTCTTAGCTGTTTGTTCAATAGTCATGCGTATGTTTTCCTTTTTCCACAGTTGGATAGTATGTCAGCCATTTTTCTCATGTCTCTAATCTTATCAGAAAGCCAAGTAACTTGTCCTTGGGCGTAAGTTTTAGCGGTCCATATTTTTTGAGCAAAATCGTCGTTTTGAATAACAGCATGAATTTTTTGTTCCCACTTCATATATTGACTAAATTGTTCTGATTCTTTTGTTACTATTTTGTTTAAACAGTCGCAACACCACTCTAAGACTGATGTGTGTTTATTTAATATAGACTGAACATAATTGCAGTAACCATGTAGAGTGTAAGATTTTTCATAGCACTCATCTGGTGTTAGAGCCCTAATTTGCTCCGCTGTTAAATTAATCACTTTTTCAACTTCATGATTAATTTTAGCAGTAAAAATACCGTGATTTTTGGAATAATCTTCCAATGTTTTCACGAATTTTTTGAGCTCATCTATTGAGTATTCTGTTGGTCCACTCATTTTCGGTCTCAGAGTATTTAAGAATTACTATGTCAATATCGTTCAGTTGACACCAAGCTATTTTATCTCTGTCTCTAGCTTTTGCTTTTTGAAAATCAAGTTTAGTTTTATAATAAAACGACACAAATTCATAGTGTTGCTTTCCGTGAGCTTCTATTACTAATCTGTCAGAGGGGATAAAAAAATCTGTGTAGAGCGTTGATTTTCTAGTAGATGTAAAGCTACCCGGCAATGCAATCTCTTCCAGAATCTTGTGTCTGGGAAATAGTTTTTTTAGTAACTTCCTAATTGTTATATGCAGATGTGAGTGCGGCCTGTTTTTCCCCTCATGTTTAAAAAGGTTCCAAGGCCGCTCTCGTCCATCAAATCCTATTGCTTTCAAATCGCTTCCTTGATTTTTTCTTCTAGGGTTTTAGACACACTAGGATTTTCTTGTAAAAAACTATACAATCGTTCTTGTCCCTGAAATTTTGTTTCTGTGTTTGAAAGTTCTTCTAGCTCAAAATTGTACCAAGCCCCGCTTCTATTTATTAAACCAAATTCTAAGCCTTTATGAAGAAGCTCCTGTGTGGTGTCTACTCCGATACCATATCTAATCCAGCTTTCAGCTTCACCTCCGGGGAACCCCCCAGCTCCTGAACATAAAACCTTCCATGTAACCATTTGACCAATTTGCTCTCCGCCCATTTCCCAAGGCTTTACTGATTTAATTTCCATGTGGGTATCTACTTGATATCTGATTTTATTTCCGCTATCAGAAACTTTGGACTTTCCATACCCAGTTGTATTGGCTATAAAATGTGTAATTAATATAATAATAGCCTTTTGTCTTGGAACTACGTTGCTCAGTCTTTTTGTAAAGCTTCCCAAAATCTTTGGTAGCCCTGCTCTAAATTGACCCGTAATTTCGTCTGTCAATTCCCTCGATGGTATTAATGACGACACAGAATCTATTATTAACACGCATTCTGGAGTAGCTCGAACATATGTTTCAGCAATGTCCAAATACTGTTCTGCGGTTAGCGGTTCGCTTTCAGACTCAATGACTTTTATCTTTTCTGGTTGCAGTCCTGAAATGCCACCCAAATTCATTGATTTAAGTCTTCCTTCAGCATTGAGATAGATTATTGGTCTGCTACCGTGCTCTTTTTTTTGACATGTGGCGGCAAACTGAAGGGCTGTGGTTGTTTTGCCGCTTTTAGGGTCGCCGGTTAGAATTACCCAATTGCCCTCTTTTATTCCACCACCCAAAGCCAAGTCGATTGATGGACTGACCGGTATGGTTTGTAACTGCTCACTTTCCTCAAACACGTCCATGCCAGTTCTGATAACATGACCGTATTTCTTTACGATTTGTTTTTCTAAAGCGTCTTTGGTTTTACTCATCCAAGTTTCTCCAGTTGGACATTCTGCTCTTTTTGCCAAAGGGTTTTTTTGGTTTTGCTAGGGGGTCAGATGTTGGCAATTCAGACGACTGTGGTTTTGATGGCTCTGTTTTTAATTCAGACACCAGCTCTACCAGCCTTTTATTTCGTAAGGAATAAATAGACTGACCTTTCTTGCTATTTAACGCCTGTATCAAGAGACTCTCATCAAATTCTTTTACTAATTTGTTGGCCACTATGATTTGGTGTTGGTAAGTCTTTTTCCATTTTCCTTTGTTCCAAAACTTAAACCCAAGAGAACCCTCGTTACTATTCTCGGCCATTCTCAAACACATTAGTTCTGCCATGTATTGAGCAGAAGTACAGTATTCACCAGTTGATGGTGATTGGTATTTGCTTTTACTCGTTCTTTTTTTGGCCATAAATTAACCAATCAAATATTTGTTTTTTAAACTGGGCTGGCATAGAGCAAGTCACCCTACCCGCTTCAACAATAGGTTTTTCTATTAGACACTCTTCATTTTCATTTCTGTTTCTGGTTTCCGTTTGCATTACTATTAGTTCTGGTAACTTCCAGTGGCTAACATTTAATACGTCTCCTGACAAGGTTCCTATAACAAAAGAGCTAACAGTAATGTCGGAAAACAAAAATCCTCCTGCTCCTTTGCAGAAATAATATCCGTCGAAATCTGAACCAATATGTTCGATGTGAGAACGGTATTGGATATGCATTTCTGTAATGCGAAGATTGTGTTTTTCACAATATGATTTTAGACGAAGCCATGCGCTTGGAGTCTTTACGCCCGGTCTACCATCATCTTGATAAACAGTTTCGTTATTAGAAAGTTTTACTATCCAAATGGGGCGATTGGCAGCATAGCCAGATAAATATTCATCCCACTCTTTGCACACCTCAGACATTCATCAGTCCTTAATTTTGTGGATAAACTTTGTTCGTTGCGGGGGGGATGTTTTTTCCGCAACCTTCTTTTTTTCGTCTGAAAGGCTAGACGCTGCTTCAGTCATTACAACGGTGCCTTTTGTTCTTTTTGCTATCAAGTCCTCAACCTTGCGACCTGATTTTGCTTGTAGCTCTGCCAAATATTCTTTGACGAGCTTTTGGGTCTTTCCTGTGTCCTCGGCTAAATCAGATATGTTTAAATTAGAGTTGTTTTCTATATAAAGCTTATCCGATTTACTTAGTGTGACAGTTGTTTTCTTAGCTTGCTTAGCCATGCGTGTGTGTCCTCTCAGCTAAAATTAATGAAGATTTGTCTCTGGTTTTGAGATATCGTAAATAAAGTTCAAACGCTCTTGCTGTTGTTTTTTTAAATTCAACTCCGCTGTTACTAATCTTATTAGAATGCACCCCCCAAGGGTCAAACAGCACGCCCCTGTATTGTGAGACAAAGTAGGCTATCTTTCCGCTAGGATGCTCTACTTTTTTAGACAGAGCAAATTTGTCGTCATCAGAAAATAGCTCTCCCTTTGTGTTGTACTTGGTCACACTGGGCTTTTCTGGTTCTAGTGATTCAAAATCTATTGCTTCGTTGCTACTCATCAAACATCTCCTTAATTTTCTCCAGTTTGGGTTTTAGGCTTTTAACACATTCTACGGTGTCCTTTCCAGATACGGAAAGTATAATACTGGGTGATATACCATATTTACCCAATTCCTCTAAAGACATGGATGAGCCCTTGCATTCTCCCGTAAACATTAGGGGGTGAATGGAGGTAACGATTTGAAGTTGCACAATTGCTTTTTGGGGAGACAGATTTCTCATGTCTTTTTGCCTTTTTTGATATACTGAGCCTTTTGTTCTCTAGTCATCTTTTGTATTTCTTTACGAGAAGCGGAGGCGTTTGTGGTGTACCACGGCTCTTGTGGCTTGCTTTTTTGTTTCTGTTCTTCTCGCTTTTCAGTCTTGATTTTTCCCGCTCTTTTGGAGTTTTGTGCAGCCAGTTGTCCTAGTGTGGTGGGAGTTTGCCTTACTATTATTATAGGCTGAGAAACGATTTTGTAAAGCTGAAATTTTCCACAAGAGGGACATTTTTTTTTAGGCTTATCTTCCATAGACTGATTGATTTCGAAAGAATGCTCACACTTTTTACACTCGTATTCGTATACTGGCATTAATTTAACCTTCTTAATATCTTGGCGATAATATCGTTTCGAACTATATCAGATGAATCTAATTCAACAATTCCCACACCATCTAAACCATCTAGATTATCTACACAGTTTTGAAGGGTGCCTTTAAGATTTGCCGGAAGGTCACTCTGGTCTGTGTCCCCGTTAATTACAGCTTTAGAATTTCTGCCTATTCTTGTAAGAAACATTTTTATTTGTTCATAAGTAGTGTTCTGAGCTTCATCTAATATCATAAAAGAATCATGAAAATTTCTGCCCCTCATATATTCTAGGGGACAGACCTCAATAATTTTGGAGCTTTTATATTTATCAATTTCTGTAGAATTAAAATACAGCCCTATTTCTTCCAGAACAGGTATTAGGTATGGATGAACTTTCTCGTCAAATGTTCCCGGTAAAAATCCTAGCCCCTGTCTTCCGGTTTCGACTATAGGACGGGTTATGATTATCTTTTTTATTCTGTTGTTAGTTAAATATTCACAGGCTAAACCAACTGCCACCGCAGTTTTTCCAGAACCTGCTGGCCCTGTACATATAGTAACATCACACTCAGATATTGTACGTATGTAGTCTGTCTGGTGTTTAGTCTTTGGTTTTAATGTTTTTCGTGCGTGTTTAGGATTCTTGCTTCGGCGTTTTCTCATACTACCAATTCTTTAGAAGTTGTTGTTATTTTCCTATATAATATCGCATTTACCTCCTGCGCAAGCCCATTCTTGCTCTGGTTTTACATTATCTTCCTCTTCTATAACATTCATATAATCTACGTTTTTATACAGTCTTTTTAAATCTATCCATTCCTTCCAATTATATACGTCTTTCATACAATATGTCAATTTTTTTATATTGCCATCCAGATATCTGCCAGCAAATCTTTTACATCTAGCCACCCATGTTTTTTTTGCTTCCCCCTTTACTCTTCCACCAACTCCCAGTAGAGCGTCACAAGCTGCCCAAAGATTATCTTCCCATAAATCTAATGCCACTTCTATTAAGCCGCTTGCACATATAGCCCCATCTCCATAATGAGAGACGATTTCGCTGGGGAGATATACTGTAGTAAAGGGGGCCTGTGGATAGTCTTTGTCACCACTAACCGGAAGCAATGAGACGCCACAAAAGTATTTTCTGTTTTTGTATATAAACTGTTCTACCTGATTCCATTCTTCTGGTTTGACATTTATGGTGTTGGAAACGTTGTGGCTAAGCCAAGGCTTTGTGCATAGAGATTCTAGTTTTCCCGGCATCACCCAATTTTGTTGGGTGCTTTTAACATACTTTAGTAAATCTACTGCGCTGATTTTATTTTTAAGCTTGGAGCCATCTCGAACTTCTATGCAAAAAGAAATCACGTCATCACTATCATTAGCTGACCAAACAGATTCTTCGCACGCTCTTGGGTTTATTGTTTGAAAATATTGATACACGGGTTCCATTTTATTAGCCTGAACTCGTCGTATATATCTTTTAGCGTAATGAGGATGAATACCACTAGAAGTTCCTAGTACACAGCTAGAAGTTCCTTCGGGTTTAATACATGTTGTTCTTGCTGCGGGATTAATTTCTATCTTAGCCGCAAATTCTTTATTCGTTTGCTTAACAACCTTGGCCCCCTTTTTTTGCACACTGGGGTCAAGACATATTTCATGCTGCTCCATTATTCCGGTCATGGAGACACCAAGAAGAGCCTCTCTTTTAATTATTCTTTCACTAACCTCCCCCAAGTAAGGAAAGCTTGCAAATCCGGCTTGTAAAGTTCCGATAATAGCGGCTGCGCGACACGCCTCGTAGAAATCTTCTTCTGTCTTTATCTTAGCACAATTAATGGTGCTTAAGTTGCATGCCTGCCATCCTGTTTTTTTTGTTTTTTCGTCAACAGGATACATGCCAATTTCCACACATGGATTAACTACTAGCTCTGTAGAATCTGACCAAAGAAATCCCGGCTCTCCAAATTCACGTACCGACTGCATTAATTCATGAAACTTTTTTACTGACGTTTTATTTCGGAGTAACAGTGCGGAGTTGTTCGACCTACCTCGTTGTGGGTTTTCACGAAACCAGTTTCCAGTTTTAGCCTTAATCATTTTCTTATCGTCTGGACTAAATACACAGATTGTAGCGCTGCGTCTAACTCCACCAGAAATCACAGCGTCTGCCGCATGCATAACAATATCATATGCTTCAATGGGAGATAGACTGCGTAGTTCATCTGCACAAAAATCACAATTTTTAAGGGCTTTATCTAAAACTCTTTTGATATTAGTGAGGGCTTTTTTTAGAGGCTCTGGACCGGGGGCTTTGCCTGAGCTAGAGCTTAGATAAGCGCCAGCCGGTCTAATCTTAGAATAATCAAACTGAACAATTTTTCCAACGTACTCTGGAAAAAGCTCTTCTTGGTCAAAGTAGCTCGCAATCAGAACACCAACCGCATCTGACCATCCCTCTATACTGTCTGGGATTGTAAACTTTTTATTTCCTCTTTTGTGTTTAACAAAACTAGGCAGCTTTTGAATATGATGATTTTGTACAGAAAAACCTGTGCCACAACCACACAGTAAAAGATACATGCATTCTTGAAAAAATCTTAATCGGTCGCAATAAGAAGAAATGCAATTATAAAGGCGAGCGTTGTGTTTAAAGATGGGCTCACCGCCAAACTGAAGTGCTCGTTGGGAACCTAAAACTCGTTTTTTGTACATCATGTCGTATGCCCACCCAATGTCTCCATTGATATCGGGATACTTTTCGTACATCATGTTCATGACTCTATCTACAGATTCACGCCATGTTTCTCGTCTCTTCTTTTCTGGAATCCATCTAGCATATCTAGAAACAAAACTATAATCTTGTAGAGCGCTTAGCGACATAATGTAACAATCCTTTTTCCTTGTGTGTGTTCCATTATGGCCCACAATATTATACTATACACTTTGGCAAGTTTTAATCATTGAATTTTTGTCAGGTAAGACAGGTTTGGATAGATATATTTTATTTGAAGACCGTTATCAATCAAATGAGCCAATACGATAGAGTCGTCATTAGAATGCCCATTAACTATAGCGCCGTGTGGAACAACCCATTCTCTAATTCCGCTTTGCCATAATAATTTAGCGCATACAGCACAAGGGGAGTGGGTGATGTAGATTTTAGCAGAAGGTGGTTTGATAACCAGATTGCTTATAGCGTTTTGTTCCGCATGAACAATATATGGATATTTTTCCGGTCTTGTTCGTGGAAGGATAGTGTCGTCTACATTGGAACAGAATCCATTGTAACCCATGCCTACAATTTTGTTGTCGCTAACAATAACACACCCCACCTGAGTTTGTGTGTCATGACTTCTCAGGGAGGCGTGGTATGCTAGCCCCATGAAATAGTCATTCCATGTTGGGCGACTTGTCATATTTGCTGCGTTTCCTGTCCCTGTTTTTCTTCTTGAGTCGCTTTTTGTCTTTTTTTGACTTCTTCCGTATTGTTCTTCCCATAAGTGTATTCGGTTGTGCAAGCTGTGTCAAGAAAAATCTTGACGCTTGACCAAGACCTCCGCTCCTTCAGAGGTTCTGGTCAGCACGACTTCTTATTCCTTTCCAAACGACGGTATCAGCCCTTTGATGGATTCAAACGACCACCAACCTTGCAAGATACCCAAAAAAAGTACGCCAGTGCCGACAACTAAACCAAACAGTATCGGCTTGTTTCTAGCCATTTCTAACGGATGTGTTAGACCATAAATAAGATTCTTAAGTGGTCTACCTGTTTCAAAACCCATTGTTTTTCCCCTTTAAAAAAATTACTCAGTAATTCTAAGACTATCACCAACAATCCATGCTGCCACCAACAAGGTAACCATCTGAACTGTCTCTGGATTCATTGTGCCTTCCCCTAAAAAGGTATCAGCACAAATCACCAACATGCCAGACACGCCAACCCAAAATCGACGTGACCTAACGAGTGCCCGAAGTTTACTAGACATAATATTTCTCCTATGAAAAGTAGTTTACTTATTTCTTCCAACCATCTAGAAGGACCCGCATAGCGTTTCCTCCTAATATTTTTTTCATCGTTTCATCTGAATACCCAAGAGCCTTCATATACTTTGTAAAACGTGGTAGTTCAGACATATCAACTATTTCATCAGGCGGGTCAATAAACCCATCTAAATCAGTTCCGATTCCTACGACATCTTCTCCACCAATATTAATTATTCTATCTATAGTGGTTTCTATGTGCTTTAGCCCCAGTCCGCTATCTACAGGAGATATCCAATAGTTCATAAAGATAACCCCAATGGCACCGCCATTATTTGCAATCCATTTAATCTCTTTGTCAGTCAGGTTATAGGGGTCACGATTAACTTCAAAAACTCCGGTATGACTGGCGATAACACAATTTTTCTTTTTATGGTGGTCAACTATATCATAAACTTGTTTTCTTCCGTTCGGGGTGCAATGACAGATATCTATCAACATGCCCAGCTCCAACATTCTTTCCACAACCTTTTCACCAGTCGTGCTAAGTCCCATGTTCATATCCCACTTTCCAAGAGTCTCTCTCCATTTTAAATGACTAGACCCATATTCTGGATAGGGAAATACGGGAAACGCTAGGTGATTAGGATAAAAATGTGCAAGTGTTAAATAAGCAACGCCCCTGTTGTGAAAATGTTCTAGGTTATCTAAAATTTCTCTTTCTATTTCTTGTGGGCTAGCCGTCGCGTCTTCTATTTTTCTTCCTCCCAGCTCTCCATGTAAGCAATGTCCTCCTTCTCTTGAATGACCACCGCCTATATCATCGGAAGCAATTCCTTCTTCCAGCTCAGTGGGATTAAACACCATTCTAGCACGTCG
>Ga0114898_1001229_pt1 | contig 15836 bp, 16 predicted proteins | sample Malvired_Geostar_FD_83496 | JGI IMG/M metagenome (GOLD analysis project Ga0114898, IMG submission 83496) | Marine viral communities from the Global Malaspina Expedition - Malaspina viral metaG DeepMed_Geostar | ecosystem: Environmental > Aquatic > Marine > Oceanic | place: Mediterranean Sea... | reverse complement strand
GCTGCTCAAGCGCGCCGCCGCCGAATTGAACGCAGGAGAGATGTCATGACCCGCACCGTGAACTGCCGCAAGTACAAAGAAGAACTGCCCGGCCTCGATCGCCCGCCCTACCCGGGCCCGAAAGGCGAGGATATCTACAACAATGTTTCCCGGAAGGCCTGGGACGACTGGCAAAAGCATCAGACCATGCTGATCAATGAACGCCGGCTGAACATGATGAACGCCGAGGACCGCAAGTTTCTCCAGGCCGAGATGGACAAATTCTTCTCTGGCGAAGACTACGCACAAGCCGAAGGCTACGTACCGCCGAGCGCGTAATCGGCCGCATCCGGAGCGAGCGGCCCCGCGCCTTGCTCGCTCTGCCGGCTGTGGGGGCCACAGCCACAAGCATCCCCCATCGTCACCTCGCAGCGCTAAACGCCCGTCCTGGCTAAATTTTTTCTCAGCCGCGCTTGACAGGCAAAAGCCAAATCCGTCTAATAGCGCCCCGTTGCCCAGGTAGCTCAGTCGGTAGAGCAGGGGATTGAAAATCCCCGTGTCGGCGGTTCGATTCCGTCCCTGGGCACCACTGATCCGAACGAAAAGGCTCACCCCTGTGGTGGGCCTTTTTGCTTTCTGCTGTTCGTTCGGCCCATCGGGCAATCGCCGCTGTTGCCGGTCGGCGCCCGCGACAGCGCATCATCGGTTCGCTTCGCACCTCATCCTGCTGGCAGCGACGGTTAGGACGGTGGCTCTGTTCTGGACCGGTTCCAGGCGCGCCAGGCATGAACGTCAACGGCGAATCCGCACGCAGTTGGTAGAGGCGTCGAGCGTGACCGCCAGCACCGGGCTGATCGCTTCTGCTCATCGTTCAGGGCCACGGATTCGGCGCGATTCTCTGGCTGCTGCTGGCCAGCGCGGCGGCCTTCAGCCTGTCGCTGACCCTGAGCTGGAAACCCACCTGCCTGCGTTTGTTCCTCGCCCCCTGAAAGACGACTCGTTAAGTCTTGAGCCGTTTTGGCCGCTTTCACTTGATTGTCGACTAGGCTGAACCCCAGCGTGACGGGGTTAAGCCTCGCCGGGCTGCATCGAGCCGCTAAGGAAAGCCGAACACAACGCAAGGAGCCAGGCGTGCAAACGGTTCTCTCAATTCTGGTGATCTGGACCCTGTTGACCGCCGCCCAGGCCAGCGCGGCGCAATGGCGATTCGTCACCGAGGATTTTCCGCCCTTTACCTACCCGGCCGACGGCCCGGCCCGCACGGACCGCGGCATCAGTGCGGGCGGCCCGCTGGTGGAAGTCCTGCAGGCGGTCTGCGCACGCTTGCAGCGCGACTGCACGATCACCCTTTATCCCTGGCGACGGGCTCTGCGGCTCGCCGAGCAGGGCCAGGTAGACGGCATCTTCACCCTGGTGCGCTCGCCCCAGCGTGACGAGCTGTTTCACATCAGCCGAATGTTGGTAACGTCTCGCTACAGCGTCTTTGCCCGTGACGACAGCGCCTTCGTCTTCAATCGACCGAGCGACCTGGCAGGCCGGCTGGTCGGGGTGTACGGCCCCTCCGGAACCTCTTACATACTGTCCGAACGGCTCAAGGCGGTGCCGGACGTGCAGTTGCACCTGACCCCCGACAACCGACGGCTGTTGCGCATGTTGCAATCCGGACGCTTCGGCAGCGAAGGCCTGGCGGTGCTCAACCAGGATGTGGCCTGGCACCTGATCGAAGACGAGCATCTCGAAGGCCTGCGCGAAGCGGGGGGCATGGGGCCGATCAGCTACGGCATCGGGCTGTCGCGCAAGACGGTGAGCGAGACCCAGTTCGAGGCATTCGAGGACGCGCTCGGCGCGGCGATAGCCGATGGTACGGTGCCGGCCATCCTGCGCCGCCACCAGCTCGAACCGGCCTATTGAAACCCTTCTCACCGCAACGCCGGTATCCGGCCGAACGGGCACCGGGGTCCTATTGCAGACAGGGCAGCGACAATATGTGAATTTTCCTGTCAGTTATACATAGCTAGTATTTTCCTGGCGAAGGACCGTTTGACCCTCCACCGACAATTCACCTCCGGAGCGAAGCGCGTTTTCCGTCAAGGTCGCCAAGTAGAGGAAAAAACGACATATGGAAGCAGAAAAGAAGCTGCCCAGAGCCATCATCCTGTTCCCCGTATTCATACCCGCAGTGGTGGTCATGCTGTTGCTGGTGGTCGGTACGATCAGTAACCCGGATCTGGCCGGCAAAGTGTTCAGCTCCGCGCTGGCCTTCATCACCACCAATTTCGGCTGGTTCTACATGCTGTCGGTGGCCTTCTTCCTGGTGTTCATCGTCGGCATCGCGATGACTCCCTGGGGGAACATCAAACTGGGGCCTGACCATGCGGAGCCGCAATACAGCTTTCCCGCCTGGTTCGCCATGCTGTTTTCCGCCGGTTACGGCATCGCCCTGTTGTTCTTCGGCGTGGCCGAACCGGTACTGCACTACGCGTCGCCGCCAGCCGGTGCCGCGGAAACCGTCGACTCGGCCAAGCAGGCGATGCAGATCGCATTCTTTCACTGGGGTTTCCACATCTGGGCCATCTATGGCCTGACCGGCCTGGTGCTGGCCTACTTCTCGTTCCGTCACGGTTTGCCGTTGTCGATGCGATCGGCGCTCTATCCGCTTATCGGCGAACGCATTCACGGGCCGATCGGCCATGTGGTGGACGTCTTCGCGATCCTCGGCACGCTGTTCGGCATCGCAACTACGCTGGGCCTGTCCGTTACCCAGATCAATGCCGGGCTCAACTACCTGTGGCCGGACATTCCGGTCAGCATCGGCGTACAGATCATTGCCATCGCGATCATCACCGCCATGGCGATCTGCTCGGTGGTGGCGGGGCTCGACAAGGGCGTCAAGAACCTCTCGCTACTGAACATGGTGCTCGCCATCGCCCTGATGCTTTTCGTGTTTGTGGCTGGCCCGACCATCTTCATCCTCGAAACCTTTCTACAGAACACCGGCAGCTACCTGAACAACATCATCGAGCGCACCTTCAACCTGCAGGCCTATTCGCGCAGCGACTGGATCGGCAACTGGACACTGTTCATCTTCGGCTGGACCATCGCCTGGTCGCCTTTTGTCGGCCTGTTCATCGCCAAGATCAGCCGCGGCCGGACGATCCGGCAATTCGTCTTTGGCGTGATGTTCGTCCCGACGATGTTTACCTTCCTCTGGTTCTCGGTGTTCGGCGATACCGCGCTGCACCTGATCATGGTCGAGGGCTACACCTCGCTGATCGCCGACGTGCAGGCCGATAACGCCATCGCGCTGTTCAAGCTGTTCTACCTGCTGCCGATGACGGCCATCACCTCGTTCCTGGCCGTCCTGCTGATTGTCACCTTCTTCGTCACATCGTCGGACTCCGGCTCGCTGGTCATCGACTCCCTGGCCGCCGGCGGCGCCATACATACACCCGTCTGGCAGCGGGTCTTCTGGGCCAGCACCGAAGGGCTTGTGGCGGCTGCGCTGTTGCTCGCCGGTGGCCTCAGTGCGTTGCAGACCATGACCATCGCCAGCGCGTTGCCGTTCGCCGTCATCATGCTGATATCGGCTCTGGGCATGTGGCGCGCGCTGGTGATCGAAGGCCACCACGAAACCAGCCTGCAAAACCATATGCAGAGCAGCCGCCTGGCCAGCAATGCGGGGCCTGGGCTGTGGAAGAAGCGCCTGGCCGGCATGGTCAGCTTCCCGGACCGCGAACACGTCGAGGGCTTCATCAACACCACTGTGCTCAAGGCCATGCGCCGCGTGCAGCGTGAACTCAGCGGCCAGGAGTGGAACGCCGAGGTACAGATCGACGAAGCCCACTCGCGGGTCTATCTGGAGGTGCTCAAGGAAGATCAGGTGGACTTCATCTACGAGATCCGCATGGTCGGCTACGCCATGCCTGCCTTCGCGCTTTCCGAGGGGCCGGATACCGACGAGCAGTATTACCGCGCGGAAGTCTTCCTGCGGCGCGGGGGCCAGCATTACGACATCTACGGCTACGACCAGCAGGACATCATCAGCGACATCCTCGACCAATTCGAGAAGTACCTGCACTTCCTGCACATTTCTCCGGGCAGCCTGCCGTGGAAAATGGAAGAGCACGACGAAATGCTGGCCAGCGAGACAGACCTGCCCAAGACCGATCAATCGTAGACCCGGAGGCCGATGGAAGGCTCGTCGAAAGCCTTCCACGCGCCGCATCGCGTTGAGGCTTTGCGGTGATGACGTATAAATTCATCTATACATAGAGAACGAACGATCAAGACCAGCCGCCGGTGACCAACCAGTCATTAAGCTTGGCGTGGCGCCGTGCTTGGCGCATGCCCCGGCCCATGCTAGGTTTGCGCCTCGCCAGGACGGCGAGCAGTCGGCCGGAGCGCAATTTACACAGAGAAGGACCACGCCACGCCCTGGTCCGACAAGAGGAAGCTCAATGGCTGAGGCCATCCCAGCACTGGAAATCCGCAACCTGCACAAGCGCTACGGCGATCTGGAAGTACTCAAAGGCATCTCGCTGACCGCGCGCGACGGCGATGTAATTTCCATCCTCGGCTCGTCCGGCTCCGGAAAATCGACTTTCCTGCGCTGCATCAACCTGCTGGAAAATCCAAACGAAGGCGAGATTCTTGTCGCCGGTGAGTCGCTGCGCCTCAAGCGCGCCAAAGACGGCGATCTGGTGGCGGCGGACGCCAAGCAGATCAACCTGATGCGCAGCAAGCTTGGCTTCGTGTTCCAGAACTTCAACCTCTGGCCGCACATGAGTGTGCTGGACAACATCATCGAGGCACCGCGCCGCGTGCTCGGCCTGAGCAAGGCCGAAGCCACCGAAAGCGCCGAAGCCCTGCTGGCCAAGGTGGGCATTGCCGACAAGCGCCATGTCTATCCCAACCAGCTGTCCGGTGGCCAGCAGCAGCGCGCTGCCATCGCGCGCACCCTGGCGATGCAGCCGAAGGTGATCCTGTTCGATGAACCGACCTCGGCGCTGGACCCGGAAATGGTACAAGAAGTGCTAGCAGTGATCCGGTCACTGGCCGATGAAGGTCGGACCATGCTGCTCGTCACCCATGAAATGAACTTCGCGAAACAGGTCTCCAGTGAAGTGGTTTTTCTTCATCAGGGCCTGGTTGAAGAGCAGGGAACGCCCGAGCAGGTGTTCGACAACCCCCAATCGGCACGCTGTAAACAATTCATGTCCAGCCATCGCTAATGGAGCAACACCGCATGAAAAGCTATAAGAAAATTCTGCTGACCGCCGCCGCCACCCTGATGCTGGGGGCCAACGCCTTCGCAGCCGACAAGCTGCGCATCGGCACCGAAGGCGCCTACCCACCCTTCAACCTGATCGACGCGAGCGGCCAGGTGGTCGGCTTCGACCTGGACATCGCCCACGCGCTGTGCGCCAAGATGGAAGTGGAATGCGAAGTGGTCACGTCGGACTGGGACGGCATCATCCCGGCACTGAACGCCGGCAAGTTCGACTTCCTGGCCGCCTCCATGTCGGTCACCGAGGAGCGTAAGAACGCCGTCGATTTCACCGACCACTACTACACCAACAAACTGCAGTTCGTTGCGCCCAAGTCCGTCGACTTCAAGACCGACGAGGGTTACCTGCAAGGCAAGGTGATCGGTGCTCAACGTGCGACCATCGCCGGTACATGGCTGGAAGACAACATGGACGGCGTGGTCGACATCAAGCTCTACGACACCCAGGAAAACGCTTATCTCGACCTGGCCTCCGGCCGCGTCGACGGCATCCTGGCCGATTCCTTCGTGCAGTGGGAATGGCTCAAGAGCGATGCCGGCAAAGACTTCGAGTTCAAAGGCGAACCGGTATTCGACGACGACAAGATCGCCATTGCCGTGCGCAAGGGCAATGACGAGTTGCGCGAGAAGCTGAACGAGGCACTGGCAGCGATCATCGCTGACGGCACCTACGAGAAGATCAACGCCAAGTACTTCCCTTTCAATATTTACTGATCCGTCTGAACCGAAGCCCGACCGCCAGCACTGGCAGGTCGGGCTTCGGTGTTTGAGCCCCTATGATTCCCGACCTTCATGGATTCGGTCCGGCGCTGATCGCCGGCACCTGGATGACCGTCCAACTGGCCCTTGCATCCCTGGCCCTCGGCCTGGTGCTCGGGCTGCTCGGCGCACTGGCCAAGACATCGCCCTACGTCGCCCTGCGCTGGGTAGGCGGCACTTACTCGACCATCGTTCGCGGCGTGCCCGAACTGCTCTGGGTGCTGCTGATATATTTCGGCACCATCGGCCTGGTGCGCGGCATCGGCGAGATATTCGGCATCGAGAATCTGGCGCTTAGCCCCTTCGTCGCCGGCACCATCGCCCTGGGCCTTTGTTTCGGCGCTTACGCCACCGAGGTCTTCCGTGGCGCACTGCTGGCCATCCCGAAAGGCCACCGGGAGGCTGGCCTGGCGCTCGGCCTGGGCAAGCGGCGGATCTTTCTGCGGCTTATCCTGCCGCAGATGTGGCGCCTGGCCCTGCCCGGCCTGGGCAATCTGTTCATGATCCTGATGAAGGACACGGCGCTGGTCTCGGTCATTGGCCTGGAAGAAATCATGCGCAGCTCGCAAATCGCCGTGACGGCGAGCAAGGAGCCGTTCACCTTCTTCGTCGTCGCCGCCTTTATCTACCTGGGTCTGACAGTCATCGCCATGACCGGTATGTATTTCCTCGAAAAACGCGCCGGACGCGGCTTTGTCAGGAGCGCCGCATGAGCTGGGAACTGTTCATCAAGTGGCTGCCGAGCTTCATCGAAGGTGCCTGGCTGACCCTGCAGCTGGTCGGCGTCTCGGTCGTGGCCGGGTTGATACTTGCGCTGCCGTTGGGCATAGCCCGGTCATCGCGCCTGCTCGCGGTGCGCGCGCTGCCCTACGGATACATCTTCTTCTTCCGCGGCACGCCCTTGCTGGTGCAGCTGTTCCTCGTCTATTACGGCATGGCGCAGTTCGAAGCCGTTCGCCAAAGCGCCTTGTGGCCGTATCTGCGCGATCCCTACTGGTGCGCGATCATCACCATGACCCTGCACACCGCCGCCTATATTGCCGAGATCCTGCGGGGCGCGATCCAGAACGTCCCGCCGGGTGAGATCGAAGCCGCCCGCGCGTTGGGTATGTCTCGCAGCCAGGCGTTGTGGCACATCATCCTGCCGCGCGCCACGCGTATCGGCCTGCCGGCCTACAGCAACGAAGTGATTCTGATGCTCAAGGCCAGCGCGCTGGCCAGCACCATCACCCTGCTCGAGTTGACAGGCATGGCGCGCAAGATTGCGGCGCGCACCTACATGCACGAAGAAATGTTCCTCACCGCCGGCCTGATCTACCTGCTCATCGCCTTCGTACTGATGCAGGGCTTCAAGCTGCTGGAGCGCTGGTTGCGGGTGGACGCCTGCCAGGGGCGCTGAGCCGCGAGGTGGGCGACCGGATTCGTGGCGCTGTCGCGCCGCGGCCAGGCCAGGCCGGGCCATTCGTAGCCTGCCAGCCATCGGCTGCAGCCAACACCTTGCACGCGCGTCTGGGGAATAACTGGACGCCGCCAGGGTCAGAGAACACCGGCCCATTACCTACGAGACAACCATGCCCGTCGATATCCAGCGCATCGAAAAGGACCTGCTCGCCTGCTGGCGCATCCGCCACGGCAGCGCCGAAGTGATCGTTGCCGAACAAGGCGCACAGGTACTGAGCTATCGTCAGGACGATGAAACGCCCGTTATCTGGCTCAGCGAGCAAGCGGCCTTCGAGCGCGGTCAGCCGGTACGCGGGGGCGTCCCGGTGTGCTGGCCCTGGTTCGGCGATCTGTCGCGCAACCCGCAACCGATACAAGACGCTTATCAAGGCAACCAGCCCGCGCCGGCGCACGGGCTGGTGCGTCATATCGATTGGCGGGTCGAAGATGCGCGCAGCGATGCCGATAGCGCCACCCTGGAGTTCGTGTGCAACGCTGGCGATGGCCTGCCCGGTTGGCCGCACGCCGTCGAACTGCGCCTGCGGGTTCGACTCGATCAACGCCTGCATCTGGCGCTCACCAGCCGCAACCAGGGCACCGCTCCCGTCACGCTGTCCCAGGCACTGCACAGCTACTTCGCGATCAGCGATATCCGGCAGGTCGCGGTCGAAGGATTGGATGGCCTTCCCTATATCGAGACCCTCGAGGCCTGGCAGCAACGCCGGCAGCAGGGCGACCTCAGCTTCCAGGGCGAAACCGACCGCATTTACCTGGACGTGCCGCCGACCCTGTGCCTGCGTGATCCGGGGCTTGCACGCCGCATCACCCTCGAAACCCGTGGTTCTCGCTCGGCCGTGCTGTGGAATCCCTGGATCGCCAAGGCGCAGCGCCTGTCGCAGTTCGCCGACGATGCCTGGCAGCGAATGCTCTGCATCGAAACCGCTAACGTACTGGATGACCGCGTCCAACTGGAACCGGGCGACAGCCACACCCTGAGCGTCTCGATCGGCGTCGAGGCGCTGCAACCCTAGCCCGTCCGACTGCTCGTCAGGATTCAGGCGCCCTGGCGCATTGAATCTATACTGCAACGAGCATCCCTGTGCCGCCTGGGCCGTTGTCGGGCGGTAGACCGATGCAGCCTGCCGGCCAGTTGCAATGCCCTGGAGGACCACTGTCATGGATGCCACGCTGCTACAGACGGACCCTACCCAACCCGCACCGCATTCGCATCAGCCATGCCCTGATGCGCCATGAGCACTGACTACGACCTGTTGCTGGCCGGCGCGGGTCATAGCCACCTCGGCGTGCTGCGCCACTGGGCCAGTCGCGAGCGGCCGATGGGGCGGATCGGCCTGGTCTCGGCCGAACCGAACGCCTGGTACTCGGGCATGATGCCGGGCCTGATCGCCGAGCATTACCAGACCCGCCAGTGCCGCATCGCGCTACCCAAGCTCTGTGCGGCGGCCGATGTCGAGTTCATCCAGGGCACCATGGTGGCGCTGCTTCCCGAGACGCCGGAACTGCTCCTGGCGACCGGAGAGACATTGCGCAGCACCTGGCTATCGCTCAACTTGGGGTCGCTGCCCTGGCTGCCGGAACAGTCGGGCGATGGAATGGAATTGCTCTCGGTGAAACCCTTCGCTGACTTCATTCGGCGCTGGCAGCAATGGCTGGAAACCCCCGAGCCAGTGGCTGTTCTCGGCGGCGGCGCGGCAGGCGTCGAGCTGGCTCTGGCCATGGCCGGTCGGATGCCGACCATCCACTTGTTCTCTGAAGGCGAACTGCTGGCAGGCCATCCACCCCGGTTGCGTCGCCTCGCGCTGCGACATTTGCAGCGCGCCAAGGTACAGGTCCATGAACAGGTCTCGATCCAGGCGGTGCACGGCAACACCCTGATCGGCGACGGGCAGATCCGCTGGCGCGGTCGCCGTCTGGTCGTCGCGACCGGGCCCAACCCCCTGGAATGGCTTCGCGAATCGGGCCTGCGGCTGGACGCACGCGGCTTCATCGAAGTATCTCCGGCGCTGCAGAGCCGCTCGCATCCACACGTGTTTGCCAGCGGCGATTGTGCCAGCCTTCCCGGCGCCGCACGCAACGGCGTCCAGGCGGTGCGCCAGTCGACCGTACTCGCCACCAACCTTGGCCGCGCGGCCATTGGCCAGCCCCTGCGCCACTATCACCCGCCCGCGCACAGCCTCGCCCTGCTGGCCGACGGACACCGCGGCGCACTGCTGAGCTGGGCGAGTGTCGCGGCCGGTGGCCGGCTGCTGGGTCGCTGGAAGGCGTACATCGATCGCAGCTTCATGCGTCATCATGGCACCGAAGACTGATGCGCTCAGTCGAGCAGTTGCTGCAGCCGCGTTTCCAGCAAGACGGGAAAACGCTCGAACCAGATACGGTTGCGCGGTGAAGGATGCGGCAGCGGATACAGGCGGAACGTCCTCGCGGCACCCTGTTCCGTGGCAAGTTCGACGTCGACATACGCCGTGAAACGGTCTTCGCGCGCCCAGAATGCCTCGAGTCGCTGACGCACCTCGCGCGCCTGCTCGATGCCGAACCACAGAAAGGCCTCGCGACCGAGCGTGACGATGGAGCGTCCGTGCCAGTGGTCGATCAGCAGACGCCGCATGTGCCGATGGAACCGGCGCTTGACCGCCATCGACCAGGCGCGATTACCCACTGGCTTGTAAGGCACCGTGTTGATCCAGAAGAACGCCTTGCCAACAGCGCGCCCGGCCTCGAAATCCGGCATGTCCGTACCGTGCAGATGCTGATAGAGCCCCCGCCGCACCAGTTGCCCGCCGCCGCCGATGAATGGCTCGCCATGACGAACTTCCTCCCGGCCCGGATCGCGACCGAAGAAGGCGATCGGCGCATCCGCATGCCCGAGCCCCAGGATCGGCTCCAGCGGATCCTTGTCGAACGCCTCATACACCGTCACATCGATGCCTTCGGTTCCGGCTGCGAGCGCGCGAAACGCCTCGCGCTCTGCCTTGTCGAGCGGATTGTGGCCCCGTCCGGGACTAGAGGTCGCTCTCATCGACCAGGGTCACTTCGGTCGCTGACATCACGTACGCCGCATCCGCCAGATCGTTGCTGACCGGTTCGATCCGCAGCGTGCCGTCTACCCAGAGCGGCGCATAGATATCGTCCAGGGTAATGCCGCTCGGATAGCGGACCATCACGATCTGGTTCGGTGGAGGGGGCGGCACATGGATACAGGCGCCAGGATAGGGCACCAGGAAGAACTCGGTGCTGCGACCCCGGCTGTCAGTCTCCAGCGGGACCGGATAACCACCCAGGCGGATGTGCTGGCCGTTCAACGACGGTACGGTCTTGGCTGAATACATCACATCGGGCAGGCCAGCGCTCTGCTTGAGCCCGCCCTGATCGCTGAATCCACCGGCTTCCGGAGAGTCATGCCCGATCTCGGGCATCTCTTCGAGCGCCCGGCGATCTTCGGCGGGCATCAGCTCGAGCCAGTCGAGTTCTGCCGGAGCGGCATGGACAAAGGACATCCAACAGAACAGCAGGGCAAGGGTTATCTGGCGCATGGCAACCGAAGGGTGATGAGCGGGGCCGCAGGACTACGGCCCCGTGCGGATCAGTGCTTACGACTGGTGACCATGCCGTAAATCACCAGCAGAATGATCGCACCGACCACGGCGCCGATAAAGCCTGCGCCCTCTCCGGCCTGATAAAGCCCGAGCGCTTGGCCGCCGTAGGTGGCCAGCAGCGAGCCACCGATACCCAGCAATATGGTCATGATCCAACCCATGCTGTCGTTGCCGGGTTTCAGGAAGCGTGCGATGAGGCCTACGATCAGGCCGATGATGATGGTTCCGATGATGCCCATTGGCAATCTCCTCCAGGTCCGAAAACAAGCGTTACGTATTGTCGGACCTGTGCGGAGCCAGCCAGTTCGCCAATCGATACGCCAAGCTAGACGGCCTCGACGTTCAATCGCGATCGATGAGCGACTCCACGGCGGTGATCTGCCGATCCAGCGTGGCGCGATCCGGGCAGCGCAAAGTGGCATGGCCGACCTTGCGACCGGTCTTGAACGCCTTGCCGTAGTGATGCAGATGGCAATCCTCGACGGCGATGACCTTGGCAACCGGCGGCACCTCGCCGATGAAGTTGAGCATGGCGCTCTCACCCAGTTTCGCGGTCGAGCCCAGCGGCAAGCCGGTCACCGCGCGCAAATGGTTCTCGAACTGGCTGCACTCGGCGCCTTCGATGGTCCAATGACCGGAGTTGTGTACCCGCGGCGCGATTTCGTTGGCCTTGAGCCCACCGTCGACCTCGAAGAACTCGAACGCCAGCACGCCGACATAGTCCAGCTTCGCCAGCACACGTCCGGCGTAATCCTCAGCGAGCGCTTGCAGCGGATGGTTGCTGCTGGCGACTGACAACCGCAGGATGCCCTCCTCGTGCGTGTTGTGGACCAACGGATAGAAACAGGTCTGAGCGTCGCGACCGCGCACCGCGATCAACGACACCTCCCCCGAAAACGGCACGAAGCCTTCGAGGATGCAGGGCACGCTGCCCAGCTCGGCGAACGCATGGGTGACATCGGCGGGCCTGCGCAGCACCTTCTGGCCCTTGCCGTCGTAGCCCAGTGTGCGTGTCTTGAGCACTGCGGGCAGCCCGATGCTGGCTGCCGCCGCGTCGAGATCGACCTGGGACTGGATGTCGGCGAACATCGGCGTCGGAATGCCGAGTTCCTTGAACATGGACTTTTCGAACCAGCGATCGCGAGCGATGCGCAGCGCATCGGCGCTTGGGTAGACCGGCACGAACTGCGAAAGGAACGCGACGGTTTCTGCCGGCACGCTCTCGAATTCGAAGGTCACCAGGTCCACTTCATCAGCGAGTTGACGCAGGTGATCCTGATCGCCGTAGTCGGCGCGCAAATGCTCGCCCAGCGCCGCGGCACACGCATCTGGCGCCGGGTCGAGGAACGCGAAGTTCATGCCAAGCGGGGTGCCCGCCAGGGCAAGCATGCGGCCCAGCTGGCCGCCACCGATCACGCCGATTTTCATTTATGCATTCCTTGGGTCCGGATTGTCGAGCACGGTTCGAGTCTGCTCATCGCGGAAACGCTTCAGCGCAGCGTGGTATTCCGGAAATTCATGACCGACGATGCTGGCCGCCAGCAACGCGGCATTGACGGCACCCGCCTTGCCGATGGCCAGCGTGGCGACCGGCACGCCAGCCGGCATCTGCACGATCGACAGCAAGGAATCCACGCCGGACAGCATCGAAGATTGCACCGGCACGCCAAGGACTGGCAGATGGGTCTTGGCCGCGCACATGCCCGGCAGATGGGCCGCACCGCCCGCGCCAGCGATGATCACACGCAGCCCGCGCTGTTCGGCCTGTTCGGCATACTGAAACAGCAGATCGGGAGTGCGGTGCGCGGACACCACGGTGACTTCATGCGCAATGCCGAGCTTTTCCAGCATGTCCGCGGTGTGGCTCAAGGTGGACCAATCGGACTTGGAGCCCATGATCACGCCTACCAGTGCTGTCATCGTTGTGCCTCTCTTCGGCGCCTGCGGCGCATCAGGAACAACGGCCGCGCTGAGGACAGCGCGGCCGTGCAGGTACGTGGCCGGAACCGGTCCGACCGAAGGCCGCGCAGTATAGCGCAAGCCCCTCGCCAGCGGCACCGTCTGGCGACGTCCGCGACAGGCTTCGGCGTTGCAGGAACTGCGGGGTGCGCTGGTTCGCCAGCCAGGCGTTCAGCCTTGCGCCGGCAGGTCTGGGGCCTGCCCCGCCCCACTTTCGAGCTTGCGCCAGAGCAAGCGCACGGGTGCCTTGCGCAACAGCGCGCAGCGGTACAGGCGAATCTCCAGCGGCACCCGCCAATGCTCGCTACCGCAGATGACCAGTTCCCCTCGCTCCAGTTCTGCCGTCACGCTCAAGCGCGGCACCCAGGCAAGGCCCAATCGCTGCATGGCCATGCTTTTAAGGCTGTCCGCCATGGCCGTTTCGTACACTGTGGACGACCGCAGGCCACGCTGGCGCAGCAGCAGATTGACCGAGCGGCCCAGCGATGCGCCAGCGCTGTATGCCAATAGCGGCACGGTCTGGCCACTGTCCGGATCGAACAGCGGCCTGCCTGCATCGTCAACAGCGCAGACCGGCACGATTTCGGTGCGGCCCAGGGCCAGCGACGGAAACAGCTCGGGGTCCATCTGCAACGCAGCGTCAGGGTCGTAGTAGGCGAGGATCAGGTCGCAGCCCCCTTCGCGCAATGAATGCACCGCTTCACCCACGTTGGTCGCCACCAGCCGACTGTTGACCGGCACGCCATCGAGACGCAATCGGGCCAGCCATCCCGGAAAGAACCCGAGCGCCAGCGAGTGCGCAGCGGCGATCTGCAGCACCTCGCCGCGCTGGCCCTCGAGGTTGTGCAGATACTGCACGACCTCGCCAAGCTGCTCGACCATGTTACGCGCCGTGACCAGGAACAATTGCCCCGCTTCGGTCAGCTCAACCGGGGTGCGCGAGCGGTTGACCAGGGTGAGGCCCAGCGTGTTCTCAAGGCTGCGAATGCGCCGACTGAAAGCCGGCTGAGTGACGAAGCGGCGCTCTGCAGCCTGGGAAAAACTTCGTGTGGCCGCCAGGGCGACGAGGTCTTCAAGCCATTTTGTCTCGATGTTCATGCCGGCTCCTTGCAAGCCTGGTTCGCGATGGCGCGCTGCAATAACGCTTCCCGATGACGCAACGTCACACCGCCGTCATGCCGATCATGCATGACCCAGCGAATTACGGCATTGGCCCAAAATGCCTGTCAGCCCCTATGGTAGCGGCCTTCGCGGCAAATGCCGCCTTTCTCTCGGATGAGAACTCTCATGTCCTGCGCTGCATCCTACCGCCTCGAAAAAGACCTGCTCGGTGCGCTCGAAGTGCCCGCTGACGCCTACTACGGTATCCAGACGCTACGGGCCGTGAACAACTTCCGGCTGTCCGGCGTCCCGTTGGCCCACTACCCGAAACTGGTGGTGGCGCTGGCCATGGTCAAGCAGGCGGCGGCCGACGCGAACCGAGCGCTGGGGCACCTCAGCGAGACCAAGCACACCGCCATCAGCCAGGCCTGCGCGCATCTGATTCGCGGCGACTACCACGATCAGTTCGTCGTCGACATGATCCAGGGTGGCGCCGGCACCTCCACCAACATGAACGCCAATGAAGTGATCGCCAACCTGGCGCTGGAATACATGGGCCACGCCAAGGGCGACTATCGCCACTTGCACCCGAACAACGATGTGAACATGGCGCAGTCGACCAACGACGCCTACCCAACCGCCATCCGCCTCGGGCTGCTGCTGGGCCATGACACCCTGCTCGCCAGCCTCGACAGCCTGGTGCAGGCCTTCGCCGGCAAGTCTGTCGAATTCGCGCACATTCTGAAAATGGGCCGCACCCAGTTGCAGGATGCCGTGCCAATGACGCTCGGCCAGGAGTTCCGCGCCTTTGCCACCACCCTAGGGGAGGACCTTGAGCACTTGCGCCTGATCGCACCGCAGCTACTGGTCGAAGTGAACCTGGGCGGCACAGCCATCGGAACCGGCATCAACGCCGACCCGAATTATCAGGCATTGGCCGTGCAACGCCTGGCCACCATCAGCGGCCACCCGCTCAAGCCCGCCGCGGACCTGATCGAAGCCACCTCCGACATGGGCGCGTTCGTGACCTTCTCGAGCATGCTCAAGCGTCTGGCAGTGAAACTGTCGAAGATCTGCAACGACCTCCGGCTGCTCTCCAGCGGCCCTCGCACTGGCATCAACGAGATCAATCTGCCGCCTCGCCAGCCGGGCAGCTCGATCATGCCGGGCAAGGTCAATCCGGTGATTCCCGAAGCGGTCAATCAGGTTGCCTTCGAGGTGATCGGCAACGACCTGGCACTGACCATGGCCGCCGAAGCCGGACAGTTGCAGCTCAACGTCATGGAACCGCTGATCGCCTTCAAGCTGTTCGATTCGATCCGTCTGTTGCAGCGGGCCATGGACATGCTGCGCGAACACTGCATTGTCGGCATCACCGCCAACGAGGACCACTGCCGCCGCCTGATGGAAAACTCCATCGGCCTGATCACCGCGCTGAACCCCTATATAGGTTACGAGAACGCCACCCGCATCGCCGGCCAGGCGCTGCTCAGCGGGCGCGGCGTGCTTGAACTGGTGCGCGAGGAACGGTTGCTCGACGACGCCACCCTTGATGACATCCTGCGTCCGGAAAACATGATAGCGCCGCGCCTGGTGCCGCTGAAGGCCTGATCCGGGGGCTTGCAGGAACGGCCCGGCCTGGCAACAGGCCGCGCCGTTCCTCACTCGATTTCGAACAACCCGTTGCGCAGGTG
>Ga0114898_1001228_pt1 | contig 15837 bp, 15 predicted proteins | sample Malvired_Geostar_FD_83496 | JGI IMG/M metagenome (GOLD analysis project Ga0114898, IMG submission 83496) | Marine viral communities from the Global Malaspina Expedition - Malaspina viral metaG DeepMed_Geostar | ecosystem: Environmental > Aquatic > Marine > Oceanic | place: Mediterranean Sea... | reverse complement strand
GAGCCGCAACTTCGCCGACAACATGGCCGACCTGAACTCCAAGGCCTATGCGGTCTTCGGCCAGTTCACCTACGCCTTCAACGACGCCTGGGCGCTGACCACCGGCCTGCGCTACACCAAGGACGAGAAGGACGGCTTCGAGAGCCAGCGCCTGGTGCTCTATTCGCCGGCCGGCCCCTTCGGTCCCATCCTCGGCGGCCGGTTCGCCTATGACGTCTCCACCGACCTGCAGCCCGGCACGCCGGGCGTCCAGAACAGCCGCACCCTGTCCAACAGCTGGGACGCGGTCACCGGCGTGGTGAACCTCGACTGGACCCCGGACGACGACAGCCTGTTCTATGGCAAGTACAGCCGCGGCTATAAGTCCGGCGGCTTCCTGCTGGGCACGCTGGCGCCCAACCCCGAAGGCGAGGCCGAGTTCGTCAACGCCTATGAGCTGGGCATGAAAAAGACGATCGCCCGCCAGCTGATCGTCAACGCCTCGCTCTACTATAATGACTACACCGACCTTCAGCTGAATCTGCAGCAGCTGAACGCGGCCGGCACGGCCTCGGCCAACAACTTCATCAATGTGGACGCCCGGGCCTATGGCCTGGAGCTGGAAACCATCTGGGAGCCCAGCCGCAACCTGCAGGTGTCGGTCAGCTACGGCTATCTGAACACCGAAATCACCCGCGGCTGCTGCTTCTACGATCCGGCCGATCCCAGCGCCCTGCTGCCCCAGGCCCAGCCGGCCGGCGGCACGGCGGTGCAGAACGGCGTGCTGCTGGTCTTCCAGGACCTGGAGGGCTCGCGGCTCTTCCAGTCGCCGGAACACAAGGTGGCGATGAACGCCAACTACACCTGGGACTTCGGGCCCGGTTCGCTGATCGCCTCGGGCACCGCCTTCTGGACCGACGAGACCATCTATCAGCCCTTCGACAACCCCGCCTTCGCGGTGCCGGAATACACTGTCGCCGACTTCCGCCTGATCTGGCGCGACATCGAGGACCGCTATTCGCTGATCGGCTTCGTGAAGAACGCCTTTGAAGAGGAGGGCTTCACCTCCACCGGCTCGACCAACCCGACGGCGATCTTCGCCAATCCCAATCCGGGCCTGACAGTGGGCGGCCAGACCTATCTGCGCCAGACCGGATCGGCGATCACCCGGGGCCTGATCCAGCCGCGCACCTTCGGCCTGGAGCTGCAGTACCGCTTCTAAGAGCAGGGTCGAAAATCGAGCGGGGGGCGGCGGGGCGACCTGCCGCCCCTTTCTCATTTTCGCGCCTGCGTCAAACTGGCAGGGGCCGATTTAACGTCTCCGAAAAGGGTTCCCTCCATCCTGAGTGGCAGGTTTCAACGGTCCCGGCTAACCATGCCCCTCTCCGAGTTCTTCTTCGATCGCGTTACGGAAGAGATTCGCGTCCAGCTCGAGGGCGTGCTGGCGCTCACCGACCGACTGAACCGACAGCACCTCGCCGCCGACGCCCAGGCCTGCGTGGACGGGGTCGATGAGGCCGCGACCGCCGTCTGCCGTCTGCTGGCCGCCACCCACGACCTGAAGACCGCCGCCGCGCAACAGCTCAGCCTCAATCCCGAACCCCGGCTGCTCCGTGACCTGATGGACGAGGTGCAGGAGCGCTGGATCAGCCGGGCCCGGGAGAGCGGCGTCACCCTGCTGGTCTCCTATGAGGGCGACCCGGCGGCGACCGCCCTTGTTGATCCCTTCCGGCTTCATCAGGTCTTCGACGGCTTCATCGGCCAGACCATATCCAGTGTCCGCCGGGGCGCCGTCGAGGCGTCCTTGCGGGTCAGCGGCGAGACCGCCGACACCCTGCGCCTTGAAGGCCGCATCCGCGGGGCCGGCGAGGTCATGGACCAGGGCCTGTCGGCCAGCATCGAGGATATCGACGCCCGCTTTGGTCTGGAGACCGCCATCGGCGCGGCGCTGGCCCAGAACATCCTGCTGAGCCTGAACGGCGCCCAGCACACCGAGAGCAACCTCGGCGGGGGCGAAACCGCCATCTTCACCTTCGACGCCCCCTGCGCGCCCAAGGCCGAGCCGGCCCAGCCCGAGGCGGCGTCCGACCGCGCCGCCCACGTCCTGATCGTGGACGACAACGCCACCAACCGCATGGTGGCCGAAACCCTCTGCGAGATGTTCGACTGCACCGCCGAAACCGCCGTCGACGGCGTCGAGGCCGTGGAGCTGGCCAGGACCGGGCGCTTCGACCTGATCCTGATGGACATCAAGATGCCGCGGATGGACGGGGTGGCCGCCACCCGGGCGATCCGGTCCCTGCCCGGCGCGGCGGCGCAGACCCCCATCATCGCCCTGACGGCCAACGCCGATCCCGAGGACGCCGCGGCCTACATCGCCGCCGGCATGATCGGGGTGGTGGAAAAGCCGATGAAGCCGGAGAACCTGCTGCGCGCCCTGCAGCAGGCGCTTGAGGGCAGCACGGCCCGCGCCGCCTGAAACCCCGCAAAAAAGGGCGCGATCCGAATGGACCGCGCCCCTTTGTCGCCTGATCGGGATCAGGAGATCACATATCGGGATCGCTCTCGGCGGCCCCGACCTCGGCCGACGCGTCCGCAGCGGTACCAGCCTCGGCCTGCATGGCCTGACCGATCCGGGCGCGAAGCTCGGCGTCGGTCTGGGCGGCGGCGGCGATCTGGTTGTACTCCTGCGCCGTCAGCCCGGACTCCTCGACCGCAGCGGTCATCTTCGTATTCATTTCCTGCTGCAGGGTGGCCTGGGCCGTGGCGTCGGTTTCGGCGGTGACCTTGGGGCCATACTCTTCATTGAGCGACTGCACGTCGGTCATCGCCTCGGCGAACCCCTCCACCTGGGTGTCGGTGAAGGTGGCCGCGCCGGCGGCCGGCGCCGTCGCCGGGGCGGAAGCGGCTGCGTCGTTCGACATGGTGGCGTCGGCGCCCGCATCCTGGGCGAAGGCGGCCGGGGCGGTCATCAGGGCGATCGCGGCGCCGGCGGCGAAAAACGAGGTCTTCAGGGTCATGTCAGTGTCTCCTGTTCTGCCCACTCGCATCACAAACCGGTGAGAACCGACAAAGGTTGCGGGCCGGCGGCAAAATCATCACGCCGCCGTGAACGGGCATGCAGGATCAGGGGGGCGTTCGTCGAAGCCCGTGCGTCAGCCTGAGGCGGATATGACCGCCCCCTCAGGCTCGCCGCGAAACGCTGGCCGAACGCGCCGCGGCGCCGGCCTTCGCCACGCCCAGCGCCTGCTCGATCTGGCGCATCAGCGGCCCCAGCTGGACAGGCTTCGCCGCGACCCCATCCATGCCCGCCCCCAGATAGCCCTGGGTCTCGTGGGTCATGACGCTGGCCGTAAGGGCCAGGATGGGGGTTCGCGGGCGGCCGGCCTCCAGCTCGGCGGCGCGAATGGCCAGGGTGGCGTCCATGCCGTCCAGGCCCGGCATATGGATGTCCATCAGGATCAGGTCCCAGCCGCCATCGCGCCAGGCGGAGATCGCCTCGTGACCGTCGGCCGCCTGGCCGCAGTCCAGGCCCTGGCTTTCGAGAAGGGTCTTCAGGACCATGCGGTTGGCGCCGTTGTCGTCGACGATCAGGATCCGCCGGCCACGGACATCTTCGGCAGGCGGCCCCGCCGCCGCGGGCTCCGCCCCGGCGGAAGCCGGCGCGGTTCGGGGCATGGGCAGGGTCAGGGTGAAGGTCGTGCCTTGGCCTGGCTGGCTCGCAAAGCCGATCTTGCCGCCCATCAGGGCCACCAGATCGCGGCAGATGGCCAGGCCCAGGCCCGTTCCGCCACTGCGGCGGGTGTTGGAGGCGTCGGCCTGGACGAACTTGTCGAAGATCGTGTCCTGGTGATCCAGGGGAATGCCGATCCCGGTATCGGCGACCTCGCAGGTCAGGTTCGCGGCGTCGCCGCCGATGCGCACCGATATCGAGCCCCGCTCGGTGAACTTCAGCGCGTTGGAGATCAGGTTGCTGATCACCTGGCGCAGCCGCACCTCGTCCCCCAGCCGGCTCCCGCGGGCCTCCGGCGCGAGCTCGAGGGCGAAGGCGAGGCCGCGCTCGGCGGCGATCTGCCCATAGAGCGCGCCCAGGGGGCCAATGAGGCGATCGATGTCGAATTCGGCGGCGGTGATGGTCATCTCGCCCGCCTCGATCCGGGCGATGTCGAGGACGGCGTTGAGGATGTCCAACAGGTTCGAGGCTGAGTCCTGCACCACAGCCAGCCGCTCACGCTGGATGGCGGGGAGTTCGTCCAAGGCCATGACCTGGACCATGCCCAGCACGCCGTTCAGGGGCGTGCGGATCTCATGGCTCATGGTGGCCAGGAACTCGCTCTTGGTCCGATCCGCCGCGCGGGCGGCGACCGCCAGGTCCTGGGCTTCGCGGGTCAGGGCCTGATTGCGGGTCAGCTCGTGGCGCAGGGCGGCGTTGAGCTCGTCCGTCGCCAGCCGGGCGCGGATCTCGCGCAGCACAGCCCCGCGCATCAGGGTCGACATGCCCAGGGCGGCGAACATGCCAGCCACCCCCACATAGGCGTAGTGGCCGATCAGATGCCCCGGCGCCCCGCGGGCCATGAGCACCATTCCGACAAAGGCCGCCAGCGTGCTGGCATAGGCGACCCGGCGGGTCGGCGCGGCGATCGCGAAGACCAGGGCCATCAGGACAAAGTAGAACAGCTTGAGGGGTTCGAAGTGGATGCTCAGATAGGCGACCACATTGGCCATGAAGAGGGCGTTCATCAGCAGGGCTGCGAGCTCAAGGCTCGCCAGCCCTCTGGACAGCTTCAGCCAGCGCCAGGCCGCCAGGCCCATGAGCGCGGCCACGACGGAAAGCCCCGTCAGCATAATGAGGGCGGCTCCCGTCTCGAAGAAGGGATGCGAGACGCTGACCAGGGCGTAATAGATCGCCGCCGCCAGGAGATAGGTGCGCAGGACCGGCGTCTGGGATTGCGCCAGGACCTCAGGAGAGACTGTGATATCGGCCGGTTTGCGGGCCGTGAGCTTGAGCAAGGTGAGCCTCGGCGTCTGGCGGAACACCGAACAATGGCACGCCAATGCCTACGAATTGATTTCTTTGGGAAACATGTTCCCTAGGTTGAATATCGCCGCGCCAGACGGCCGCCAAGCGCCGCAAGGAGGAGATCGCCATGGCTTACGAGACCATCCTCGACCCCGACCTGCCGATCATCGATCCCCATCATCACCTGTGGGACATGCGCGGCCGGTTCGGCCCCGACGCCCCGCCGCCCCGCCACGGCTTCGAGGCCCTGCTGCGGCGCTCACCCCACTATCTGCTGGACCAGCTGCTGGCCGACCTTGGCGCTGGCCACAATGTGCGGGCGACGGTCTTCATCGAATGCGGCGCCATGTACCGGGCCGGGGCCTCGGCGGCCCTGGCGCCGGTGGGCGAGACCGAGTTCGTCAACGGCGTGGCGGCGATGAGCGCCAGCGGTCTCTATGGCGAGGCCCGGGCCTGCGCCGGCATCGTCGGCCATGCCGACCTGACCCTGGGGGACGGCGTCGCCCCGGTGCTGGAGGCGCATCTGGCCGCCGGCGGCGGGCGGTTCCGCGGCGTCCGCCAGAGCGCCTCCCACGACCCCGACCCGGCGGTCCTCGGTCCCCTGGCGCGCACGCCGCCTGGCCTCTATGGCGACGCGGCCTTCCGGGCGGGCTTCGCCCACCTCGCCGCCCATGGCCTGTCCTTCGACGCCTGGCTGCTCGAGCCGCAGCTTCCGGACCTGATCGACCTGGCCGACGCCTTTCCGGGGACGACGATCATCCTCGATCATCTGGGCACGCCGCTGGGGATCGGCGCCTATGCCGGCCAGCGCGACGTGCGATTTTCCCATTGGCGCGAGAAGATCCAGGCCCTGGCCGAGCGCCCCAATGTGGCCTGCAAGATCGGCGGGCTGGCCATGCCGTTTGCGGGGTTCGACAGCTTCCTGGCCGATCCGCCGGCCATGTCCGAGGCGCTGGCCCAGGAATGGCGGCCCTATGTGGAGACCGCCATCGCGGCCTTTGGCGCCGACCGCTGCATGTTCGAAAGCAACTTCCCGGTCGATGCGGGGACCTGCGACTACGCCACGCTGTGGAACGCCTTCAAGCGGCTGGCCGCCGGCGCCTCGGCCGACGAAAAGGCCGCCCTGTTCCACGATACGGCGCGGCGGACCTACCGGCTGGAGATCTGAGCGGAGCGGCCGGCGCCGAGCCTGGCCGCTCCGTCCGCCGTCCGTCAGGCCGCGACCAGCCCCTGGGCGAGCACCTCGGCCAGCCGGGCCTCGGCGCCTTCGATGGCGGCGGCCCGGGCCTCAGGTCCAAAGCCGATCTTCTCGGCATGGACAAAGGTGACGTCGGTCAGGCCGATGAAGCCCAGCAGGTGGCGCAGATAGGGCTCCTGGAAGTCGGCGACCTGGCCGGGGCCTTCGCTGTAGAAGCCGCCGCGGCTCTCGACGACGATCACCCGCTTGCCCTCCAGCAGGCCCTTGGGACCGGCCTCGGAATAGGAAAAGGTCTCGCCGGCCCGGATGACGTGGTCGAGCCAGGCCCGAAGCGTGGTCGGCAGGCTGAAATTGTACATAGGCGCGCCGATGATGATGGTGTCGGCGGCGCGCAGCTCGGCGATCAGGGTGTCCGACAGGGCCCGGGCGGCGTGCTCGGCCGGGGTCGAGGCCACGCCGCGGACGCCGGCCAGGGTGTCGCGGACGAGATGCGGCACCGGGTCTTCGCCCAGCTCCCGACGAACCACGGTGACGTCCGGGTCCGCCCGCTGGACGGTCGCCACGGCGGCGGCGACCAGCTGGCGGGAGACCGACTGTTCGCCGGCCGAGGAACTGTTGATTACGAGAAGGTTGGACATGACGCTCTCCTGTCGTCGGGGGTGTTCGATGTCCAGGAAGTGGCGTCTCGATATCCGCAACACTAGATAAGCGCTGCGGGAATGACCGTTCCGAAATAGGCAACAAACATGCTCGACCTGGAAGACGTCCGCACCTTTGTCGAAGTGGCTGAATCCGGCGGCCTGACCCAGGCCGCCCGTCGCCTCGACCTGTCCAAATCCATGATCAGCCGGCGCCTCTCGCGGCTGGAGGACGAACTGGGCGTGCAACTGCTGGCGCGCACCACCCGCGGCGTCGCCCTGACCGAAGCCGGCGCCACCTTCCGCCGCCACGCCGAGACGCTGCTGGCCGGCGCCGAGGCGGCCCGCGCCGCCGTCGCCCAGGGCGAGGAGGTCACAGGCCGCCTGCGTATCGCCGCCCCCTTGAGCTTCGGCGCCACCCATCTCAGCCCGGTCCTCGCCGAACTCGCCCAGCGTCATCCCCGGCTGGAGATCCAGGCCTCGTTCAGCGACCGCGTCGTCGATCTGGTGGGCGAGCGGTTCGACGCCGCCATCCGCATCGGCCGCCTGGCCGATTCCAGCCTGGTGGCCCGCAAGATCGCCCCGATCGCCGCTGCGGTGGTGGCCAGCTCCGGCTATCTGGCCGCCCACGGGACGCCCCAGCAGCCCGAGGATCTGGCCGAACACGCCGCCGTCAGTCAGCCCGACGAGGTCTGGCGGTTCGGATCAGGCCCCCGCGCCCTGGCGATCCGACCCAAGGCGCGTTTCCAGGCCGACAGCGGCCAGGCCCTGCTGACCGCCGTCACCTCTGGGCTCGGGATCGCCATCCTGCCGACCTTCCTCTGCGGTCACGCCATCGCCACCGGCGAGCTGAGCCTTCTCCTCCGGGATCATCCGATCCCGGAGGCGGGGCTTTACGTGGTGCGTCCTCCGCCGGCCGACCACGCCCCGCGCAAGGTCCAGGCCCTGACCCAGCTGATGCTGGAGCATTTCGGCGGCGAGCCGTCCTGGGACGCCTGCTACATGGCGCAGAAGGCGGCGAAGGCGCAGACCGCCTGAGGAACCGGACGGCCTCAGGCCGGCAGGCGGGCGTCGTATTCCGAACGCAGCCGGACCCAGTTGTCCCAATGGGGCTTGGGCGCCTGGCCCGACAGCTGGGCGGCCAGCACGTCGATGTGGGCGTGCCAGCCGGCGCTGACGTTCAGAAGGACGTCGCGATCCGGGACCCGGCGATGGATGACGGTCAGCAGGACCTCGGCGCCCTGAGGCTCGAGGCGGAACTCCACCTCGCTCTGCACGCCCCAGGTGATCACCAGCCGGCGCGGCGGCTCGATGGCCACCACCCGGCTCTCCATCCGGTGTTCATCGGAGAAGCCTTCGGGACGCGCGCCGGGCGGATCGGTCAGCGCGTCATTGCGCCAGACCAGTTCGAAGCTTTCGCCGGGCTGGGCGGGCATGTCGCCGGACGCCAGCCAGCGCCGGCGAAGTTCCGTCTGGGTCAGATAGTCCCAGACTCGCTCGATGGGTCCGGGCAGCAGGCGCTGGATCTTCAGGGTGGCGGGCTCGGTCAGCTCGCCATAGGCGCCGAGGGCGGCAAGGTCGTTCATGGCTTTTCTCCTGTGGTCTTAGAGGCCGGTTGGCCGTCCTCCTGGCGCAGGAGGCCTTCGAGGACGTCGAGGCGCTCGGTCCAGAAGCGCTGGTAGACGCCGAGCCATTGGTGGGCGCTGGCCAGCGGACCGGGATCGAGGCGACAGATGTGCGTGCGACCCCGCACCTCGCGCGCGATCAGGCCTGCGCCCTCCAGGGTCTTGATGTGCTTGGAGGCGGCCGCCAGCGAGATGGCGAAGGGTTCGGCGAGCTGGCCGACCGTGCGTTCGCCCTGGGCGAGCTCGCTGAGCATCCGGCGGCGCGTGGCGTCGCCGAGGGCGTGAAAGACGGTGTCCAGCTGGGGCGCAGATAATTCAACCATGTGGTTGAATATAGGGGCGCGAAGGCGGATCATCAACCATTCGGTTGAACGTTGGCCGACGACCCTGCGGCCCCCGGCCCTGAGACTCAGCGGAAGGTCAGGCCCTCGAAGGCGCCGGAGGCGCGCCAGCCGTCGATATACTTGAAGAAGGCGCTCGCCCCCTGGGGATAGCCGACATTCAGCTGCGCGGCCGGGCCGGGATCCTGCCCCTCGTTGTTGTAATAGCCCGGCGTGCAGTCCGGCGCCCCCAGCATCCGCCCCATGCCGGTGAGCAGCAGGTCGACCCAGGCGGCCTGGGCCTCGGGCGTGACCTCCACCTCCTTGGCGCCCACATCGAGGGCGTGGCGGATGGTCATGGCGATGGTGCGGCCCGATTCCGTCAGATTGTGCGGAATGTTGGAGATCAGGTTGGCGCCCTGGGTCGGCTGGACGAAGAAGGCGTTGGGGAAGTCGCGCACATGGATGCCGTGCAGGCTCTTCATGCCCTCAGCCCACGCCTCCGACAGCTTCAGCCCGCCGCGGCCGGTCAGGTCGAAACCCGCCCGCTGCTCGAAGGGCGTGCCGACCTCGAAACCCGAGGCGTAGATGATGCAGTCGACCTCATATTCGACGCCCGCCACCACGAAGCCCTTTTCGGTGATCGCCTCCACCCCCTTGCCGTCGGTGTCGACCAGATGGGTTCCGGGCGTGTTGAACGCCTGCAGATAGGCGTCGTGGAAGCAGGGGCGCTTGCAGAGTTGCCGGTACCAGGCCTTGAGCTTCTGGGCGGTCTCGGTGTCGGCGACGATGGAGTCCACCCGGGCGCGGATCTCCTCCATCTTTTCGAAGTCGGAATCCTCGAAGGCCGCCAGCATCTTGAAGGGGGTGCGGTCCTCCGGCGGCAGCTCATTGATCCGGCTGCGGATGCGGCGCGACAGGTCGGTCCAGCCGTCCATCACCAGATCGACCTCGGTGATGTTGCCCCCCTGGTTGGCGGTGAAATTCTCCAGCCAGCGCTGCTGCCAGCCGGGCTCGGCCACGGACTTGAACCACTCGGGGTCGATGGGGGCGTTGGCGCGGACATCCACCGAGGAGGGCGTGCGCTGGACCACATAGAGGGTCTGGCAGGCCCGGGCGAGGTGCGGCACGGCCTGGACCGAGGTGGCGCCGGTGCCGATGATCGCCACCCGCTTGTCGGCCAGCTTCTCCATCAGGCCGCCGCGAGGATCACCGCCCGTATAGTCATAGTCCCACCGGCTGGTGTGGAAGGCGTGCCCCTTGAAGTCCTCGATGCCGGGAATGCCGGGCAGCTTGGGCACGTGCAGAGGCCCCGTCCCCAGGCCGATGAAGCTGGCGGTGAAGGCGTCGCCACGGTTGGTGCGGATCGTCCAGCGGCTCCGCCCCTCGTCCCAGGACAGGTCCTCGACCTCGGTGTGGAACAGGGCGTTGTCATAGAGGCCGTACTGGCGGCCGATCCGCTGGCACTGTTCGAGGATTTCCGGGGCGTGAGCGTATTTCTCGCTCGGCATGTGCCCAGTCTCTTCCAGCAGCGGCATGTAGATCATCGAGGCGGTGTCGCACTGGGCGCCGGGATAGCGGTTCCAGTACCAGGTGCCGCCGAAGTCGCCGGCCTTGTCGATAATCCGCACGTCGGTGATCCCGGCCTCCACCAGCCGCGCGCCGGTTACGAGGCCGGCGAATCCGCCGCCGATGAAGGCGAAGGTGACATGGTCGGTCTTGGGCTCGCGCTCGACCCGCGGCGTATAGGGATCTTCCAGATAGTCGGAAAACCGGCCGGTCAGCCGGACATATTGGGCGTTTCCGTCGGCCCGCAGGCGCTTGTCTCGTTCGGCGACGTACTTGGCGAGCAGGGCCTGCTTGTCGATCGCCCGACCGGCCGAACCCGACATTGTTTCAGAGCCCATGGTCGCATCCCCAGATTATTCTTATGCATCAGCCGCATAGCTGCGGGGCGGACGCCGCCGAATGCGCCGCCCGCCCCTTATGGCTTCGAATATAGGGTTTGCGCAGGGCGCGAGCCAAGCGCTTAGAGGGGCCTAGAAGGCCACATTGGCGCCCACCAGCAGCACCTGGGTCTTGCCGTCGGCCTCGCTCCAGCTGACGCCGGGACCGAGATTACCGCCGCTGAGGAAGTTGAGCGGCACATAGCCCTCCACCAGGACCACCTCGGAGAACAGCTTGACGTGGCTGACCGGGAAGGCGGCCAGGCCGAACACCCACTGGTCCTGGCGCCGCCAGGGCGAGCCCTTGGGGCCGGCCACATAGGTGGAGAATTCGGTGGAGAGATGGACCTCCTGCCCGCCGATCTCGGCGGCGTAGCGGCCGCCCACGCCCCAGCTGGTCACCTTGCTGGCGGCGAACTGGTTCAGCGGCGGGGTGGGATTGAACGTCCCCGGCCACTCTTCCAGCGTCTTGGCGAACTCGGCGTTGGCGGTCCAGCGGTCGTAGTGCAGCTGGCTGTAGACCGCATAGGCCGGGTTGTCGTCGACGCACGGATTGAAGTGCACCACGGGGAAGCCGTGGCAATAGGCGCTGCCATGCACATAGGAGGCGCCGGCCATCAGGTCGCGCCCCTCCCCGCCCAGGTCGAAGGTGTAGTTGGCGTCGGCCACGAAGTTGTTCAGGCGCGAGGGCACATTGGTGCCCTCCACCGAGGTGGCCAGGGAGCGGAACTGCGAGCCCCCCTGCACCGCCTCCAGGGCGATGTTCAGGCCGTCCTTGGAATAGCCGGCCAGCGCCCCCCAGGCGAGGCCGCCGAAGGCGTGCCAGACGGTGGAGGCGGTGAACGGGCTGACCGTGTCCATCAGGCCGAAGGGGGCCTCCATCTTGCCGATGGCCGCGTAATAGGGGCTCTCCTCCAGGTCCCCGAACATCACATAGCCCTTGCGCAGCTGCATCTGGTTGCGGCCGATCGCGGTGATGGTGCCGCTCCCGAAGCTTTGCTCGGGGTCGTAGAGCAGCTCGGCATAGGCGGTGATCCAGGGCGTCACATTGGCCGTGACGCTGAGCTGGGCCGAATGCAGCACGGCCTCGGACGCCGTCTCGCCGATCTGGTTGGCCGAGGTGGGATGGCGCATCAGATAGCCGAACTTGGAGTTCCGATTGGTCTCCTGATAGTTGGCCAGGGCCGTGATCGCCCCGCCCAGATAGACCCCGCCGTCGCGCAGGTCGCCCTGGCGCCGGGCGTCCAGCAGCATCAGCGGCTTGCGGCTGGTGTGGGTGGTGTGGGTGGTGGGGTCGAGCATCCGGTAGCTGACATCGCTGGCGCGGCTGATGAACAGGCCCGAATTGATCTCGGCGGCGGCCATCGCCCGGTCGTTTTCGGGCGCCGGCGCCTCGACCTCGCGGATCGGCGCGGCGTCCGGCGTCGTCTGGGCCGACAGGCGGACCGCGGGCGGGGTCGTCGCCACCGGCTGGGCGCCCTTGAGGCTGTCCACCTCCTGGCGCAGCTGGCGGTTCTCCTGCTCCAGCCGCTCCAGGCGGGCCAGGACATCCTCCAGGCTCTGGGCCTGCGCCAGGCCCGGCGCCAGGCACACGCCCAGCGCCACGGCCGAAGCCGCCATCTTCCAATTGTTCATAAATCCCCCCCGGGACGCCCGGATTACGGGCAGATCACAACCTAGGGGACGCGGAATAGAGAGGCAGTTCTGACCAAATCCTTAAAGAACGTCGTCCGCTCAGGGCTTGCGGGGCGCCGTGCCGCGGGGATCGGTGGCGCAGCTCACCTCCCCGTCACGGATCGTGACGATGGCCGGCTTGCCGACGCCGGGGCGGAAGGTCGTCACCTGGTCGCCCACCGTCACCTGCACGAAGTCCGGTCCCGTAAAGTGGCAGGCGTGATAGACGCCGCCCCCCGGCAGGGCGGTCTTGTAGACCTGCACGCAATTGACGTGGCCGAACCAGCGGCCGAGCGTCGCGCCGCCATAGTCGAAGGTCAGGAGTTCGGGGCGGCTCTTGGAGACCGGCAGCGGCCCCTCCCACACCGGGCATTCCGGACCCCGCGGAGTCCAGTCGGCGGCCGAGGCCATGCGCTGCTGGCCCAGCATCGCCAGGACCCCGCCGATCAGCACCACGGCGGCGACGCCGACCACCGCCAGCTGGACAAGGCCCCGCCCCTTCTTCGCCGGGGCGTCATACACATTCCGCGCCATCTCAAGGCCTCCGTCACGCAAGAGGATGCAAGGGGCCTTCTGACACGGCGAATTGCAAGGGGGACGGCATGGACGAGGCCCTTGGACCGACTAGCTGCCGCAAGAGTCCATGTTGGCGCTCACGACCAACCGTCTAGAGTTTCCATGGGCGGCCGAGCGCCCGCCAGGGACCCCGGACTTCCGATGGCGATTGAGTTCGATCCCGCCAAGAGCGAGCAGAACGAGGCCCTGCGGGGGCTGCCCTTCTCGTTGGCTGAGCGGTTCGACTGGGCGACAGCGCTCGTGGGGCAAAGCGCACAAACGCAATCCGAACCGCGCTACGTCGCCATCGGCGAGATCGATCAACGAACCTATGTGATAGTCTTCACCATCCGCGGCGAGAATGTCCGCGTCATCAGTCTACGCCGAGCTAACCGCAGAGAAGTCGCCCGCTATGCCGAAGCCAAATGCACAGAAGGCTGACGCCGAAAACCCGAACCTGAGCGACGCCGAGATCGCCGCCATGCGGCCCGCGCGCGACGTTCTGGGCGAGGCGTTTGTGGAGCGCCAGATGGCGTCGCAGCGACCGCGTGAACGCGCCCCGTACCGCTATGAGATTTTCCGCGATAAGGCCGGCGACTTTCGCGTGCGGTTCCTGACGCCGAGCGGGGAGGTGCTGTTTTCCACGGAAGGGTTTCGCACCCGGCAGTCAGCGGTCAGCGCCATAAAGACGATCCAGGACACCGCCTCCAGCGATAGGATTGAAGACGTGAAACAGACCACGGGCCTTTAGGACGACTGTCGCCGTCGACGGTCCGCCAGAGAGCGAGCATGAGCGCCCGGGTGATCCTGATCAACGGCGTTGGAAGCGTGGGGAAGAGCTCCACCGCCCGCGAGCTTCAGCGAATTGCTGCGAGCCCTTCCTATACGTTCCGATGGATCATTTTATCGACATGGTCCCTGCGAGATTGCTCGGCTCGAAAGAAGGTCTTCTGTTCACGCCTGGCGATGATGGCGGTCGGCCCTCGATCACCATTTCAACGGTAAGAGCTTCGAGACGGTGATGTCGGGCATGCGCCAGGCTGTTGCGGCGTTGGCCGATCACGGCAACGATCTCATTGTAGACGAGGCATTCTGGAGTGGTGAGGAGCACGAGGGCCGGCGGTTGTTGCAAAATCATCGACTTCGCCTGGTCGCTTTGTTCGCACCCTTGGATGTCATCGAAGAGCGCGAGCATGCCCGTGGTGATCGCCCAATCGGGCTGGCCCGATGGCAGTTTGGTCGCGTGCACAGCGGCGTCGAATACGATCTGAAAGTCGACATATCCGCTGCGAGCGCAGCTCAGGCGGCCATTACAATTCGGGATGCATTTGACCTGTAATGCCAGGGCGCGGCCAGCGACTGCCGCGTCATCGAGGCGCTCTCCGACCACAGCCTCTGCGAAGCCGACCACCCCGAACCTGTGCGGGCGAGTATTTGAGGGGGTTTGCGAAAGGCGCCTGGGGAATGGCGTAACGCCCCTACAGGTCACCCAATGGGCTTGGTGAGCCCCACCCGCTCCACGTCGTCCCACATGGGGCCACGGTAGACTTCGAGATAGCCGAGCTGCTCATTGAGGGTCAGCGCCGCCTGGTGGGTAGTTTCGGTGACGGTATAGATCATCCCGAACCCCTCGGAGGCCGCAGCCGCCTCCAAGGCCCTTTTCAAGGCGCGCGCAATCCCTCGCCGCCGAGCCCGGGGCGCGACCCAGAGGTCGTGAACCTGCAAGAACCGACCATCGGCGGGGAAGACCCCGTCTTCCAGCAGGCCGAGAATGTTCCCCTCGCCGAAGTCGTCCGTCGCCCGGTTGCGGCGCCGATAGAGAAGGAAGGCGATCGGCGCCTCGACGCCGCCTTCGCCGACGACGAATCCCTCATTGACGCCGTCTTCGCCGAAACCGGCCAATCCCGCCCTTATGTCCTGCCATGTTTCGGCCGGCGCGGTCGTCTGAGTGTAGCCTTCGCCCGCCTGCAGAGCCTTTGCGACGGCGTCTAGGTCAGAAGGCTCCAGCCTGCGGAGGATCAGACCTTGCAAGTGCGCGTTTCGCCAAGTCGCCATGACCTGATCGTTCATCGGTCTCATCACGTTGGGTCCTATCCAGCGCATGCCCTGGACCAGAGGATCAATTCCCCATCCGCTGGATCGCTTCTCGTCCCCATGCGCGAGAAGCCGTTGGCTTCCAGCACTCTTATCGACGGGATGTTGTCCACCGCGGTCTGGGCCGAAAGCTCCGCCGCGGCGCCCGTTTCCACGACCTCATCGATCAACAGGCGAACGGCGTGCGTAGCGTAACCTCGCCGCTGGCGGCTCGCGGCGACGCCATAGCCGATCTCGGCAAGGCCCGCATCTGGAGGGCGCTTGAAACTGCACAAGCCGACCACCTGCTGCTGATCCACGATCAACCAGGAGGCCCGACACTGCGCTTCATGCAGCCTTGCGGTCATGCGCCGCAGGAACTTCAGGATCGCGACATCATCCACGCCATCGCTGGGCTGGCTCAGGCCATCTGGCGCCGATCGCTCGCCCACCAGCCAAGCGAAGTGATCGTCGGTGGCGGCGATGAGGCGCGTCATTTCCACTCACTTCGCTTCGACCCAAGTCATGCGGGTTTAGCCGCCCAGCACGACGGTTGTTCTATCTGGTCGAAATGCCCCTGGAAGGACGCCAAAGGCGGCCCCATAGCAATCGTCCGCCAAGGCAGCCTGAGCCCATTCCAGAAGAAAGCTGGTGCGGATGAGAAGGACCACGCGAAGTGGGGACAGGTGGTAGCTGGGGGCGGGCTCGAACCGCCGACCTGTGGGTTATGAATCCACCGCTCTAACCAGCTGAGCTACCCAGCCACGGGTTCGCGCCGCTGACGCGCGAGGCGCGGGTTATAGGGATTT
>Ga0114898_1001227_pt1 | contig 15844 bp, 15 predicted proteins | sample Malvired_Geostar_FD_83496 | JGI IMG/M metagenome (GOLD analysis project Ga0114898, IMG submission 83496) | Marine viral communities from the Global Malaspina Expedition - Malaspina viral metaG DeepMed_Geostar | ecosystem: Environmental > Aquatic > Marine > Oceanic | place: Mediterranean Sea... | reverse complement strand
TTGAGGCGCTGCGCAGCATCACCTCCTACGAGGCGACCGAGGGCTATGTCTCCTATTTCTCGGTGGCGGCGACCAAGTCGGACACGCCGGCCATCGAGACGCCGCAGTCGATCTCGACCATCGGCCGCCAGGAGATGGAGGATCGCGGCGCCAAGACGATGGCGGAGGCCGTGCGCTATTCACCGGGCGTGACCGTCGATAATTACGGCGTCGATCCGCGCGGCTATGATTCGATCACCATTCGCGGCTTCTATTCCTCGACCACCGGCTCGTTCCGCGACGGTCTGCGCATGGATGGCAACGCCTTTGCCGCTTACACGACGGAGCCCTATGCCATCGAGCGTATCGACATCATGCGCGGCCCCAGCGGCGCGCTGTATGGCCAGGCGGAGGCGGGCGGCGTCATCGACCGCACCACCAAGCGGCCGAACGCCGATATGCGCCAGGAAGTGAAGGTCGAGGCCGGCAGCTGGGACCATTTCCAGGGCGCCTTCGACATGGGCGGCAAGGCCAATGAGGATGGCAGCCTGCTGTTCCGCCTGACCGGCCTGGCGCGCGATTCCGACACCGAGTTCGACTATAATGACGGCACCTCGCAGAAGAACAACCGGCTGTTCATCGCGCCGTCGCTGACCTGGAAGGGCGACAAGACCGAGATCACCTTCCTGGCAGACTATATGAAGGACGAGCGCTCGCCGTTGTTCAACACCTTCGCCAACGAGACGGTTGGACGCACCAATGTGGTGTTCGGCGAACCGGGCTTCGACAAGTTCGACCAGGAACAGTTCTCGGTCGGCTACACCCTGTCGCACCGCTTCGACGACACCTTCACCTTCCGCCAGACCGCGCGCTATTTCGAGGTCAGCGTGGATTACCAGACGGTGTCGGCGAACGGCCTCTCGGCTGACAACCGCACGCTCAACCGCTATGTCTGGGCCGCACCCGACGATCTCGCCCAGACCGCCATCGACAATCAGCTGGAGGCGCGCTTCGATTTTCAGGGCATGCGCCACACCATGCTGTTCGGCTTCGACTACAGCCGCAGCGTGGATGAGTTCCAGTATTACAACGGGGCCGCGGCGCCGATCGACCTCGTCAATCCGGTCTATACCGGTGCGGTGCTGCCGGCAGCACCTTATCTCTCGAACGAGCAGACGCTGACCCAGACCGGCGTTTATATTCAGGACCAGGTCAAGCTGGACAACTGGATCGTGACGCTGGGCGGCCGCTACAGCTGGGTCGATCTCGATACCGACGATTTGCTGACCAACACCACCCAATCCTTCGAGGACAGCGCCTTCACCGGCCGTGTCGGCGTGACCTACCTGTTCGAGAATGGCCTGGCGCCCTATGCCAGCTTCATCCAGGGTTTCACGCCGAAGCAGGGCACTGACCTGTTCGGCAAGCCGTTCGAGCCGGAGGATTCGACACAGTATGAAATCGGCGTCAAATACCAGCCGGTCAATTACAACGCGCTGTTCACCGCCTCGGTCTATCACCTGACCAAGACCAATGTGCAGACCCGCGATCCGGCGGACATCAACAATACGCTGCAGACCGGCGAGATCGAGGTGCGCGGCCTGGAGCTGGAGGCGAAAGCCGGCCTGTTCAAGGGGCTGGACCTCACCGCCGCCTATGCCTTCATGGATGCCGAGGTGACGGAGAGCAATGACGGCAATGTCGGGCTGAGCCCGGTATTGATCCCCGAACACACCGCCTCGCTGTGGGCGGTGTACAGCCTGCAGCAGCCGGAACTGCGCGGCCTGCGCTTCGGTGGCGGCCTGCGTTATGTCGGCAGTGCCTATAACGACACGCTGAACACTTCGGAGAACCCGGACTATCTGCTGGTCGATGCGCTGGTCAGCTACGCGTTCAACGAGAACATGACGCTGGATCTGCGCGCCAGCAACCTGCTCGACGAGGAATACACCACCACCTGCGCCTTCGGCTCCTGCTATTACGGGCCGGGCCGCTGGGTCACCGCCGGCATGACCTACCGCTGGTAGGTTTCAGCCCTCGATATCGGCCGCGATGCGCAATTCCCGCAAGGGGCGCACGCGGTCGATAGAGCGCTGGTAGAGCGGGTCCTGCTTGTAGGCATCCAGCGCCGCCTGGTCCGGGAACTCGCCATAGACGACGAGATCGACATCATTGTCGAACAGGTCGCGGCGCAGATTGCGCTTCACCTCCAGCAGGGTCGGGTAGGGGCTCTGCTCCAGCAGCTTCAGCCCCGTCTCGACCGCGTCCAGCTGCGCCGGGTCCTTTACCGAAAAGAACACGATGTGCCGGATCATCGCGCCTTGTCTCCTCAGGCGGCGTTGCGCTGTGCGCCGTCGTGCAGATGGCATTCGACGCTGCTGCCATCGACGACCAAGGACCGGGGCGCCACCTGCCGGCAGACATCCATGACCTTCGGGCAGCGCGTATGGAAGGTGCAGCCGGAAGGCGGATTGATCGGGTTCGGGAGGGTCGCGCCCAGCTGCGCGTCCGGCACGCCCTTGCCTGGCTCCGGCGTCAGCACGGAGGCCAGCAGCGCCTCGGTATAGGGATGCTTGGGCGCGCGGAACAGCGTGTCGGTGTCGGCTTGCTCGACGATGCGGCCGAGATACATGACCGCGACCGAGGTCGCCATATGCTCGACCACCGCGAGATTGTGGCTGATCAGCACATAGGTCAGCCCCAACTCGCCGCGCAGATCCTGCAACAGGTTCAGAATCTGCGACTGCACCGAGACGTCCAGCGCCGAGGTTGGCTCGTCGCAGATCACCACTTCCGGCTGCATGACCAGCGCGCGGGCGATGGCGACGCGCTGGCGCTGGCCGCCCGACAGCTGGTTGGGATAGCTGTCATAGACCCGCTTCGGCAGGCCGCAGAGGTCCATCATCCGCTCGACCGTGCCGCGCCAGGAGGCAGGATCGCCGACACCATGCACGCTGAGCGGCAGGGTGATGATGGTGCCGATGGTCTTGCGCGGATTCAGCGAGGAATAAGGATCCTGAAAGATCGGCTGGATGCGCCGCGCGATCTGCTTGCGGGTAAAGGCCGTGGTCGCCTGCCCGTCGATCCGCACATCGCCGGACGTCGGCATCTGCAGGCCCAGCAGGATGCGCGCGAAGGTGGATTTGCCGCAGCCGGATTCGCCGACCAGCCCCAGCACATCGCCCTTGTTGACCTTCAGCGAGACGCCGTTCACCGCATGCAGCGGCTTCTTAGGCTTGAACATGCCCTGACGCACCTGGAAGGTGCAGCGCAGGTCGCGGGTTTCCAGGACGGGAGGAATAGCCGTCATCACGCGACCTCCTTCGCATTCTCTATGCATTGCTCATCGCTCAGCAGGCAACGATAGCCGCGGCCGGGCGTGGTTTCGGTCAGGGGCACGTCCACGCGGGTGCAATCCTCGAAAGCGTAACTGCAGCGGTTGCGGAAGGCACAGCCATGGATGTCGCCGATCAGCGACGGCACGATGCCGGGGATCGAGCCCAGATGCGCGCCGCGCTGGGTCTTGCCCGGCACCGGAATGCAGCGCAGCAGGCCCTGCGTATAAGGGTGCATCGGATTGTCGAACACCTCATTCACCGTGCCGCTCTCGACGATCTGACCGGCATACATGACAGCCACCTTGTCGGCGACGCGGGCGACGATGCCGAGATCATGGGTGATCAGGATCATGCCCATGCCGAACTCCTTCTGGAGTTCGATCATCAGGTGCAGGATCTGCGCCTGGATGGTCACGTCCAGCGCCGTGGTCGGCTCGTCCGCCAGGATCAGCTCCGGCCCGCACATCAGCGCCATGGCGATCATCACGCGCTGGCGTAGCCCGCCCGAAAGCTGATGCGGATACTGGCCGAGGCGGCTGGCCGCACCGGTGATGCCGACCTTCTCCAGCAGATGCACGGCGCGGTCGCGCGACTCCTTGCGGGAGATGTTGCGGTGGCGCAGCAGCGCCTCTTCCAGCTGGTTGCCGATGGTGTAGGCCGGATTCAGGCTGGTCATCGGCTCCTGGAAGATCATCGCCATCCGGTCGCCGCGGATGTCCGACATCTGCGACTGGCCGATGCGTGACAGATCGATGCCGTCGAAGGCCAGTTTATCGGCGCTGCGCACCGCCTTGGGCGGCAGCAGATCCATGATCGACAGCGAGGTCAGCGACTTGCCGCAGCCGGATTCGCCGACGATGCACAGCGTCTCGCCGCGATCCACCTGGAAGCTGATGCCGCGCACGGCATGCAGCGTGCCGGCGGCCAGCGGGATATCGACGCGGAGATTTTCGACTTCGAGAAGAGCGGCCATCGGGTCAGCTCCGGTTTTCGGGGGCGGTCACGTCGCGCACGCCATCGCCGAGCAGGTTGATGGCCAGCAGCAGCGCGAACAGGCAGATGCCGGGAATGGTGATCAGCCAGGCGTCGAACAGCAGGTAGTCCTTGCCTTCCGAGATCATCAGCCCCCAGGAGGGCAGGGGCGGCTGCACGCCAAGGCCGAGGAAGCTCAAGGCCGCTTCCAGCAGCACGGCATGGGCGACTTCCAAGGTCGCCACCACGATCAGCGGGTTCATCACGTTGGGCAGAATCTCGGAGACCAGGATGCGCCAGGTCGAACAGCCGGCCGCTGAGGCGGCGGCGACGTAATCCAGCGAGCGCACCTGCATGGTGGCGCTGCGCATGACCACGGCATAGCGGTCCCACAGCAGCACGCCCAGCACAGTGACCACGATGGTCAGCGAATTGCCCAGCATGGCGACCACCGCCAGTGACACCAGGATGACCGGCATCGACAGCCGGCAGGTGATGAGGAAGGTGACGACGAGATCGACGCGCCCGCCGAAATAGCCGGCGGCCACGCCCATCACGGTGCCGATGACACCGGAGATCAGCGCCGTGGCGAAGCCGATGAACAGCGAGATCTGCGCGCCATACATCAGGCGGGAAAGATAGTCGCGGCCCAGCCCGTCGGTGCCCAGCGGATGCACCCAGCTGCCGCCTTCGGCCCAGACCGGCGGCACCAGACGGTTGCTGAGGGTCTGGGCATAGGGATCGTAGGGCGCCAGCAGCGGGGCCAGCAGGGCCACCAGCAGGATGAAGCCAAGGATGACGGCGCCGATCATGACGCCGCGATGGCCGAGGATGCGCTTGCGCAGCCGCTGGCCCGGGGTCGGGCCGACGATATCCTCGGCAGCGGGAATGGTGATTGCGGCCATCGGTCAGCCCACGCGGATACGGGGATCGAGCCAGGCGTTCAGCAGGTCGGCCAGGAACGTCAGCACGATATAGATGAGGGAGAAGACCAGCAGGATCGCCTGCACGGTCGGCAGGTCATAGCGGCGGATCGATTCCCAGGCGAGATAGCCGGTGCCATGCAGGGCGAAGATGGTCTCCACCACGATGGAGCCGCCCAGCATGAAACCCAGCTGCACGGCGGACAGGCTGACCACCGGGATGATCGCGTTGCGCAGCGCGTGCTTGAACAGCACGGTGCGCGGCCGCAACCCCTTGGCACGGGCGGTGCGGATATAGTCCGCGCCCAGCACTTCCAGCATGCCAGTACGGGTCAGCCGCATGATCGCCGGCGTTGCGTAATAGCCCAGCACGATGGTCGGCATGATGAAATGCACCCAGCTTTCCGAACCCGAGGGCGGCAGCAGCGGGTACATGAAGGAAAACACCATGATCAGCAGCAGTGCGAACCAGAAGCTTGGCAGCGCCTGGCCCATCACGGACATGGTCAGCGCCAGCCGGTCGATCAGGCTGTTGGGATAGCGCGCGGCCAGCACGCCCAGTGGAATCGACAGGATGATCGCGAAGGTGATGGCGGACAGCCCCAGCCCCAGCGTGACCGGCAGCCGCTCGAAAATGAGATGGGTAACCGGCACCTTGAAATAGAAGCTGGTGCCGAAATCGCCCTGCAGCGCGCGCCCAACCCAGGCGAAATACTGCTCGTGAATGGGTTTATCGAACCCGTACTGCATGCGGATCGCCTGGATGGCGGCGTCGTCGGCGCTTTCGCCGGCAATCGTCGTCGCCGGGTCGCCGGACAGGAACAGCAGTCCGAAACTGATGAGCGAGATCGTCAGCGCCACAAGCAGCGCCACGACCAGCCTTTTTGCGGTGTAAATCAGCATGTGCCGGGGTAATGCCCTATCTGAAATCGATCCGGGCGGCATGACCGGCATGCCGCCCGGAGCTTAGTCTATAGCGGATGGCCGCCAGTTACTTCCACGAAGCGGTCCAGAACCGCGGGATTTCGTCGGCCGTCGGCTTGAAGTCGAGGTCGTTGGAAATCGCATAATTCGTGGTGTAGGTCCAGGTCGGCACCCAATAGGCCTGCTCTGCGATCTTCTGCAGCGCCTTCTTGTAGGCTGCCTTGCGCTTATCCTGGTCGAGGGTGGACTTGCCCTCGACAAGCAGGGCCTGCACCTCCTCATCCTGGGACAGATCGTCCGGCAGGCCGCCGAAGAAGACCGGCAGGATGGCATCGACGTCGGGGATCGAGTTGGAGCCCCAGGTCAGGCTGCCGATCGGAACCTCGCCCTTGCGCAGCGCGTCGCGGGTCGCGGCGTACTGGCCGTAGCGCAGCTCCGCCTTGATGCCGACGGCGGCGAGATCGGACATGATCGCCTCGTTGTGCGACCGGTCGCGATAGGCGTAGAGCACCGTGGAGAAGCCGTTCGGATAACCGGCCTCGGCCAGCAGGGCCTTCGCCTTGGCAACGTCGTACGGATATTTCTGCACATCGTCGGTGCAGCCGAACTGCTCCGGATAGCAGGCCGAGTGGATGATCTGGGAGGAGCCGCGCACCAGGTTCTTCACGATGCCGTCGAGGTTGATGGCATGGTTGATCGCCTGGCGCACCTTCTGCTTGCGCAGCGGTGAATCCTCCGGCCCCTTGGCGGCGTTCAGCTGCAGGTAGCCGACGCGCATGGTGTTGGCGTTGATGACCTCGACCCGGCCGCTCTTGGTCAGACGGTCGGCCTGGTCCTGCGCCACGCGCCAGATCCAGTTGAGGCGGCCACTGGCCAGCTCGACGACCTGGGTGTTCATCTCCGGGATCGTGCGCTGCACGATATTCTTGATCTTCGGCTGGCCCTTCGGGCTGTCGTAATAATCCTCGAAGGCCTCGAACACCAGGCGCTTGCCGGGATCGACCTCGGTGATCTTGTAGGGGCCGGTGCCGACCGGCTTGGTCCCCATGCCCTCGGGCCCGACTTCCTCATAATATTTCTGAGGATAGATGCCGATTTCGCCCATATAGAGCAGGATCAGCGGGTTGGTGTTCTTGGCGGTGATCCGGACCTTGGCATCGCCGATCTTCTCCGCCTTATCGATCCAGCTCGTATAATTACGGTTCAGAATGCCGTTATCCGGCTTGGCGAGATAATTGTAGGTATAGACCACATCGTCGGCGGTCATCGGATCGCCATTGTGGAACTTCACGCCCTGACGGATATCGAGTTCGATGGTCTTGTCATCGACGATGTTCCAGGCGGTCGCCAGCAGCGGCTTGAAATCGCCCGAGGCCGGATCGCGCCAGATCAGCGCGTCCCAGACGTGATGGGCGATGATGACGCCGTTACGCGAGGTGTCGAAATACATGTTCACATTCGGCACCTCGACATCCCAGGCGATGTTGAGGGTGTCGTCGGCCTTTCCCGCCATGGCCGACGGTGCCGCCAGGCAAAGGGCCACGGCGGCCGTGCCAGCCAGGGCCCAAAGCTTTGTCCGCGCAAACCGTCTCATCGTTATCCAGCCTCCTATTGTGCTTCAGTCGTAAAATATCGTGATTTTTTGAAGGGTTATGCCCTTCTTTTGATGCGTCCGGGCGCCTTAAGTTGTAAGGCTTGAAAACAGGCCCACGGCGCAGACTAGTCGGCACGGCCAGCGAATGCCAGTACATATTGGCTCATTTTCCTGACCGGCCGGGCATGGCAGATTGTGACGAACGCAAGCCGGAACCGGCGACAACAATACGAAAAGGCAAGGGATGAAACCGCTCGAAGGAATAAAAATCCTCGACCTCAGCAAGGTGATCGCTGGCCCGCTATGCGGCCAGTATCTGGGCGATCTGGGGGCCGAGGTGGTGAAGGTGGAGCCGGTCGGCAGCGGCGACGATACGCGGGGCTGGTCGCCGCAGGAGAAGGGCCAGTCGGCGCTGTTCCTCGCCTTCAACCATAACAAGCGCAGCATCGCCCTGGACCTGAAGAGCGATGAAGGGCGGAAGATCGTCCACGATCTGGCGAAACGCGCCGATATCGTGCTGCAGGGCTTTGGCGGCGGCACCGCGGCGAAGCTGGGCGTCGATTACGCGACGCTGTCGGCGCTGAACCCGCGGCTGATCTATTGCGAGATTTCCGGCTATGGCCGCGACGGGCCGATGGGCAAAACGCCGGGCTATGACGTCATGCTGCAGGCCTTCTCCGGCATGATCTCGACCATGGGCGACCCGGACGGGCCGTACGCCCGGGCCAGCTTCTCGCCGGTCGATCAGGCCACCGGCATGCATGCGTTGAGCGGCGTTCTGGCCGCCCTGCTGGAACGGCAGAAGACCGGCAAGGGGGTGTATCTCGAAGTCTCCCTGCTCGACAGCGCGATGGGTCTGATGGGCTATCTGGCGCAGAATTACTGGCGATCCGGCGCGCTGCCTGAGCGTATGGGCACCGGCCATCCCTCGCTTGCACCCTATCAGGCGTTCGCGGCGTCGGACGGCGCGCTGATGGTCGGCGTCGGCAATGATGGGCAGTGGCGGCGGCTCTGCGTGCTGCTGGGGCTGGAGGATTATGCCGCGCATCCCGACTTTGCGACGAACGCGGCGCGGGTGCGCAATTTTGCCCGCACCGTGGCGCTGGTGCAGGAGAAGGTGAGGGCGCAGCCCGCCGCGCACTGGCTGGCCGTCTTGTCCGAGGCCGGCCTGCCCTGCGCGCCGATCCACACGCTGGACCAGGCGCTGGACCATCCGCAGCTGGCGGCACGCGGCCTGCTAGTGGACAGCGATCATCCGGCGCTGGGGCCGATCCGCAACATCGGCTATCCGGTGCGCTTCGCGGGGGAGGCGCGACAGGCCAGCCGCACGCCGCCGCTGCTGGGCCAGCACAGCGCGGAGATATTGCGCGAGCTGGGCTATGACGAGGCCGCCATCGCGGCGCTGGCCGAGGCTGGCCATGTCGGCATAGTGAATAAAGAGGAGGAGCCGGCATGACCGACACCGAGTTCGATCCCGCCGCGCATCAGGTCGCCGAACTGCGCTGGTTCGAGGATTTCCATGTGGGGGAGCGTTATTGCCTGCCCAGCCGTACGGTCACGGAATCCAACTTCGCCGCCTTCCAGACCGTGTCCGGCGACAATCACCCGATTCATTACGATGTGGAATATTGCCGTGCGCACGGGCTGCCCGGCATGCTGGCGCACGGGCTGCAGGTGGTGTGCTTCACGGCGGCGGGGGCGGGGCGCTTCCCGCATGAGGTGTCGCAGTCGCTGATCGCTTTCCTGGATCAGTCCTCACGCTTTCTGAAGCCGGTGTTCCTCGGCGACACGCTCTATCCGGCGCTGGAGATCGCGGAACTGACGCCGCAGCGTACGACGGGCGTCATCGCCATGCGCTCGACCATCCACAACCAGCGCCGGGAGCTGGTGCTGGACGGGCAGCACCGATACCTCGTGCGCAAGCGTCAGGCCCCGGATACTCAGGCGTAAAGCGTGCCCTCGGCGACGATCACCGCGTCGCCGCCGATCTCGGCGAAGGCAAGTGCACCCTGCTCGATGACCAGTTGCAGGGCGATCAGGCTGGGGCGGCCCATCTCGTAGCCCTGCTCGATGACGAAATCATGCGTGCCGTCGCCCAGCTTCTCGAACTGCATCAGCGCGCCGGAGAAGGCGGCGGCGGCGGAGCCGGTCGCCGGATCCTCGGATATCCCCATGCCGGGCGCGAACATGCGGGCATGAAAGCGCGAGCCCGCCTCCACCGTCTCGGCGGTATAGACATAGGCGGCCGGATGGTCGCTGTCGCCGAACGCTTCCATGAAGGCGGCGGTCGGTCGGGCGCGCCCGATGGCATCCAGCGAGGCGACCGGCACCAGGTCGAAAGCGACGCCGGCGGAATGGCGGCTGGGCAGATGCCGACCGAAGCCGATCTCGGCGGGCGTCAGCCCCAGCGCACGGGCGGCCTTATCCACGCTCACACCCTCACCCCAGATTTGCGGCAGGCGCGGCAGGCGGAAGCGCGCCCGGCCCAGCCGCGCGCCCTTCGGTTCCGCCACGCAGGGCACGATGCCGATCTTCTCCTCAAGCCCGAAGGCCTCGGCGCTGGCGCCTTTCGCCTTGTCCAGCAGCGCCAGCAGTACCGCCGTGCCGACCGTCGGATGGCCGGCAAAAGGCAGTTCCCGCCCCGGCGTGAAGATGCGGACGGCGGCGCGGTGGCGCTCATCCGCCGGCGGCAGCACGAACACCGTTTCCGACAGGTTGAATTCTCTGGCGATGGCCTGCATCGCGGCGTCGTCCAGCCCGTCCGCGTCCAGCACCACGGCCAGCGGATTGCCGGCCAGCGGGCGGTCGGCGAAAACATCGAGGATGGTATAGCGGCGCGGCTTGGCCATGGCTGATCTCCCGGTTGATGCTCGACGGGAGGCTAGGCACGGAATGGCGAAACCTCAAGCAAGAGCTTGTCACGGCGACATTTCTCCTGAACGTGCCGGTTAACGCAATTTTAAGCGTGCCCGCGTGAAACTAGAGCGCAGGCAGCCGATAGAAATCGCATGACCATGAAATATGTACCTGGAAATCTGGGACCGACAGGATCGGACACGATGTTGCGCGTCTATGATTCATTGAAAGGCGAGGGCATTGTGATTGCCGATCCGGCGATGGCCATCGATCCGGACCTGAAGATGCTTTTCGAATATTGGAAGCGGTTGCGCCGCCCCGATGGCGATGCGCATTACCTCGACCTCGATTTCTCGACGCTGCCGCGCCGGCTGCTGCCCTGGCTCTATCTGATTGAGGTGGAGCGAGGAGAGTCGATACGCCTGAAGGTGCGCACGGTCGGCGAACTGGTCACCCGGCATATCGGTATCGAGCTGCGCGGGCGCTATCTCGACGAGGTGAAGGGCGCGGAGGAGACCAGTCAGCGCATGCGTTTCTGCGTCGAGCGCAAGCTGCCCTACCGCATCCGCAATACCGCGAAGTGGGACAATGTCACCTGCACCAGTTACGAGGCGCTCGTGCTGCCGCTCTGCGACGAGGTGGGGCAGGTCGCCTATGTGCTGACGGTGGCGAAATACGACCATGTCGAACCGGTCGCAGTCAGCGATTCCAGCCTGTCCAACCTTAACGCGCCGGTGAACCTGCCGCGCTTCACTTCCAGCGTCCTGGACGAGGGCTTCGCCTATTGGGACCAGATTCGCGGGGACCGCCGGATGCCGCGATTCACCGATATCGATGCGATCGATATCCCGAAGCTGTTGCCCCATGCGCTGGTGCTGGACGTGGAAGCCGAGCCGCTCGATTTCCGCTACCGGCTGATCGGCGAGCATGTCGGCAAGTTCGGGCGCAAGGGGCTGAAAGGCCGCAGTTTCCGGGAATTCGACGAGAAGAAGCCCGGCAACACTATCTTCGATACGCTGGCGACCGTCGTGTACGGGAAGTTGCCGCGCTTCGGCCGCTCGGACTATGCTGGCGAGAACCCAAAGATGCGGATGTTCCAGGAAATCCTGCTGCCGCTCTCCGATGATGGAGAGAACGTGAACCGCGTTCTGATTTTCGTGGAATTCCGGGGCTAGGGACCGGTGTCCTAGCTTGCGATGTCGGTATAGCCGCGCTCAATGGCGCGTTCCATCGCCTCGAAGGCGCGCATCAGTTCCTCATAGGCTTCGCGTGCCTGGCGCAGCTCCTGGATTTCCGTGGCGTTCGGCCGGCCGGCGCCGCCGGCGAAGGTCAGCGCCTTGGCCAGATAGTCGGCCCGCAGCTCCGCCACGCGGGTTGCCAGCCGCAGGAAGTTCTGCTGATTGAGGTTCTGCACCTTCTTGTGGATGACCTCGCGGTTGGCCGCGAAGACCGACATCTCGATGCCTTCCATGAAGCGGATCAGCTTTATACGAGCGTCCTTGTCCAGCATGTCGCGTGACATCAGGTGATCGACCTTCTCACCGATATTGACCCGTGTGATCTTCGGCATCCGAACTCTCCCGAGCCGAGGTTGGCCCTGCTACGCAAGCATATCAGAAAGTGCTGGAAAACCTAGGAGAATCCGTTTCCGGCCAGACTTACAGATAGGCGATCATCCGGCCGGCGATCAGCACGCCAAGCCACAGGAACAGCGAGGCGATGGCCGCCAGCCTGGCGCCCGGCGGCGGGGCGTCCGTTGGCCAGGCGGCGACACTGCGCCACGCGCCTCGATGCAGCAGCAGCGCGTTCAGGCCGGCAAGGAAGATCAGCCCCATCTTCGCAAGAAAGGCGGGGTTCACGCCAACATGCGCGGCCTCCGTCGTCAGCAGCAGCAGGCCGCTGGGCAGCGCCAGCGCGAAGCCGGCAATGGAAAGCGGCAGGGTGAGGCTGGCCAGCTGTGCCACGGGCATTGCCGCCATGCGCCAGCCCAAGAGGCGAAAATCCAGCGCGACGATGGTGCCGATCAGCAGGGCAAAGCCCAGGATATGGACGATCTCCACCGCCGGGAACAGCCACAGGCTTTCCCGCATGGCGCGGCCGATGGCGCCATCCTGCAGCCAGTGCAGAAGGGCGGGCCCCTGCGAATCGGGGGGCATCAGCGCAGTTCGACCGTCTTGCCGTCCACGGTGATGCGTTCAGCGCGCAGCTCCTGAGGATCGCGGCGGTTCTGATAGCCCTCGACTGTCACTTCCTTGCCCTCGGTCAGCATGCCGCGTTCGAGGCCACGGCTGTCCATGCGGAACGGCGGAGCAAGGATGACATTCCACTCCTTGCCCTCGGCGGTCATGTCGAGCGTGCCGTGCGGGTTGTCGTAGCTGGCGGACTTGATTGTCCCGGTCAACGTGACGAGCTTCGCGGAATCGTAGCTGCTCCAGCCATGATGCGCGTTGGCGTTTTGATGCAGCGCGAAAGCCGCAAGGGCGGCCAGACCCAGCATCAGCATCAGCCGGCGGGCCAGGGGACGCAGCGCGATGGGCTCAGGTTTCATGTCTCTCCCTCCTGTCTGTTCGCCTGATGTTAAATGTCTAACTGCGACGAATTTTGGGCAGGGCAAGGGCCGCCCGCAACTGTCGCGGAACCATCATTGAAATCCGCTGGACGGCGCCGCCGCGTAGGCGATGATGGGCCGCCGCAAGAGGGGGGACTTCATGGCCGTGACGAAACCGCGCAACATTCTGCTGATCACCGCCGACCAGTGGCGCGGCGACACGCTGGGGGCGGTGGGGCATCCGCTGGTGCGCACGCCCAACATCGATGCGCTGGCGGCGGAGGGTACCTTCTTCCGCCGGCATTACGCCAATGCCTCGCCCTGCGGCCCGTCGCGCGCCAGCCTGCTGACCGGCCTCTATCCGCACAATCACCGCTCGATCCGCAACGGCACGCCGCTGGAGGCGCGCTTCACCAACATCGCGCTGGAGGCACGCAAGGCCGGCTATGACCCGGTGCTGTTCGGCTATACCGATACATCCGCCGATCCGCGCGAACTGCCGCCCGGCGATCCCAGGCTGGAAACCTATGAGGGGGTGCTGCCCGGCTTCACCGTCGGCGTACGGCTACCGGAGGATGCGAAGCCCTGGCTCGCCAGCCTGAAGGTAAAGGGCTACGCCGTGCCGGGGCCGGGCCATGAGATCTACCGCCCCGACCCGGCGGCGGTTACGCCCGACAAGGGCCCGACCTATGCGCCCGCACGCTTCAGGGCGGAAGACAGCGAGACGCACTGGCTGACCGACCGCGTCATCGAGCATCTGTCGATGCAGGGGGAGCAGCCCTTCTTCGTGCATCTCTCCTACTTGCGCCCGCACCCGCCCTTCATCGCGCCGGAACCGTATCATGCGATGTACGACCCGGATGAGGTGCCGGCGCCGCTGCGTGGCGATATCGCGGCGGAGAAGGCCCAGCACCCGCTGCTGAAGGCGATGCTGGAGGTGATTCCGCAATCCGCTTTCTTCCAGCATGGTACGGGGCTGGCCGCCGATATGAGCGAGCGCGACATGCGCCAGCTCCGCGCCACCTACTACGCGCTGCTGAGCGAGGTGGACGATAATCTCGGCCGGCTGTTCGGCTTCCTGAAGCGTGAAGGAATGTGGGAGGACACGCTGGTCATCCTCACCAGCGATCATGGCGAGATGCTGGGCGACCATTTCCTGCTCGGCAAGCAGGGCTGGTTCGATGGGGCCTTCCATATCCCGCTGATTGTACGCGCGCCGGGAATGCCGGGCGGGCGGCAGGTGACCGACTTCACCGAATCGGTGGATGTGATGCCGACCGTGCTGGAGGTGCTCGGCCTCGAGGTGCCGGACCAGTGCGACGGCCGCCCGCTGACCGGATTCCTGGGGGGGCAGCCAGCGCCAGCGGACTGGCGCGACGCCGCCTGCTTCCTGTTCGATTTCCGCGACGCCCGCCTGCCGGTGCTGCAGGAACCGCTGGGGCTGAAAGCCGACCATTGCACGCTGATGGGGTGGCGCGGCGAGCGCTGGAAATATGTGCATTTCACCGCGCTGCCGCCGCTGCTGTTCGACATGGCGCACGACCCGCAGGAGACCCGGAACCTGGCCAACGATCCGGCCCATGCCGGCGTGATGCTGGAGTGCGCGCAGCGCCTGCTGTCCTGGCGGATGGAGTATGAATATGGCGCGCTCGCCAACCTCATGCTCGGCCCCGGCGGGGTGGTGCGGGGGCGCTAGTCGAAGCGGTACATGTCCATCGCCAGCACACCGCCATCGATGCTGTGGTGGACGCGCTTTCCCTTGCCGTCGCTGCCCGCGCCCAGTGCGGCGAAGATCGGCAGGAAATGCTCGTCCGTCGGGTGGTTCTGCACGGCGTATGGGGCGGTCTCGCGGTAGGCGAGCAGGTCATCGGTGCGGCCCTCCGCGATGGCGCGTTCCGTCCAGTCAGCGAAGTCGGTCACCCAGCCCGGCGTCGCGCCGCTGCCATCTTGCGTGAAGAAGGCACGCAGATTGTGCGTCAGGCTGCCCGATCCGAGGATCAGCACATTCGCCTCGCGCAGCGGGCGCAGCGCTTGCCCCAGCGCCAGATGGTGCGCCGGGCCGTAGCAGGTCTGCACGGAAAGCTGGAACACCGGCACGTCCGCCGCCGGGTACATCAGCGACAGCGGCACCCAGCTGCCATGGTCGAGCCCATGCCCGGCATCGGTCGTTGCCTCCAGACCCGCCGCGCGCAGCAGACCGACGGCCTTCGCGGCGAGGTCCGGTGCGCCGGGGGCGGGGTAGTCGATATCGAACAGCGCCTGCGGGAAGCCGCCGAAATCATGGATGGTGGCCGGACGCCCGGCGGTGGAGACGGTCGGCTGCGCCGCCTCCCAATGGGCGGAGACGGACAGGATCGCCGCCGGCTTGCCGAGCTCGGCGCCGTAGCTTTTCAGGAATCGGTGCGCCGGCCCGTCCTGGATCGCCAGCATGGGTGAGCCGTGCGAGATGAAGAGCGCTGGCATGGTCATGGCGGTACTCCTTGAAACGGCAGGGGCGGCCCGTTTCCAGGCAGCCCCCGCCAGTTTCGGTTATGACGCCAGCTTCGTCTCGCGCAGCACCGGCAGCCGGTCGGCCAGCGCATAGGCGCCGTTGCCCAGCAGAACCGCCACCACCGAGGTCGCGATCAGGAAGGCCGGGTACTCCCAGCCGCCGCCGGGGGCGGAGAACAGCCAGCCCTTGTCGGCATGCACCAGGAATAGGGCGCCTAGC
>Ga0114898_1001226_pt1 | contig 15859 bp, 15 predicted proteins | sample Malvired_Geostar_FD_83496 | JGI IMG/M metagenome (GOLD analysis project Ga0114898, IMG submission 83496) | Marine viral communities from the Global Malaspina Expedition - Malaspina viral metaG DeepMed_Geostar | ecosystem: Environmental > Aquatic > Marine > Oceanic | place: Mediterranean Sea... | reverse complement strand
GGCGGCTCTCCGGACTCAGGGGTTCTTCACGTAGGCGTTGGGGCGCAGGTAGAACCACCAGTTGAGGATCAGGCACAGCGCGTAGAACACCGCGAAGCCGTACATCGCCACTTCCGGGGTGCCGGCCTTGACCTGTTCGCCAATCACGATCGGGGCAACGAAGGAGCCGTAGGCGGCGACAGCGGAGGTCCAGCCGAGTACAGGGCCGGCCTTTTCGCGGTCGTAGATGACGCCGATGGTGCGGAAGGTCGATCCGTTGCCGATGCCGCTGGCGGCGAACAGCACCAGGAACAGCACCAGGAACAGGAAGAAGAACTCTTCGGGCTGGGCCGAGCCGTAGGCCTGCTGCATCACATAGCCGGCGGCTACCGAGGCACCGACCATGACCACCGAGATCACCTGGGTGACGATCGAGCCGCCGACCTTGTCGGAGATCCAGCCACCCAGCGGACGGATCAGGGCGCCGATGAACGGGCCGATCCAGGCGTAGGTCAGGGCGCTTGGTGCATTCGGGTTGGCAATGCGGGTTACGGTGCCGTCAGCCGCCACTTCGTTCATGAAGCCGAAGATCACGGTGATCGACAGCGGCAGCGCCATGGAGAAGCCGATGAAGGAACCGAAGGTCAGGATATAGAGGATGCTCATCGACCAGGTGTGCTTGTCCCGGAAGATGGTGAACTGGCGCTTGATGTTCGGCTTGATGCTGCCTGGCAGCATACGCAGCATGCCGAGGGTCAGGCCGATGGTGAGCAGCATCACGCCCCACATGTTCAGCACGCCGAGACCGGTCGGCGCTGGCAGGTACAGGTACAGGCCAAGCGCGGCAGCGACGAAGGCCACGCCGTAGAGGCCGAGAATCTTGCCAAAGGCGTTCAGCGGGTAGCCCGGGGTCGGCGAGATCACCAGCAGGTTGTTCATGCCGAACCAGCCGGCGAAGGCCAGCGGGACGAGGAACAGCAGCCAGACCCAGCCGGCGTTCTGGATCCAGGTTTCGGTACCGGCCGAGATCTTGCCGATCAGCGTACCGCTGTCCTTGATCAGCTCCATCGGCGCACCAGCTACAGCACCGAACACACCGGCGGTCATCACCAGCGGAATCAGGATCTGCATGGTGGTCACGCCGAAGTTGCCGAGGCCCGCGTTCAGGCCCAGGGCCAGGCCCTGCTGGTTCTTCGGGAAGAAGGTGCTGATGTTGCTCATCGAGCAGGCGAAGTTGCCGCCGCCAATGCCGGAGAGAAAGGCCAGCAGCTGGAATACCCACAGCGGGGTGTCCTGGCTCTGCAGGGCAATGCCGGCGCCGGCTGCGGGAATCATCAGCAGCGCCGTGGTGAGGAAGATGGTGTTGCGCCCACCCGCGATGCGGATCATGAACGACGCCGGAATGCGCAAGGTGGCGCCGGTGAGACCGGCGATGGCGGTCAGGGTGAACAGCTCGGCGGGCGCGAATGGAAAGCCGAGGTTGAGCATCTGCACCGTGACGATGCCCCACATCAGCCAGATGGCGAAGCCCATCAGCAGACTCGGGATGGAGATCCAGAGGTTGCGATTGGCGACCCGCTTGCCGGTGGTGTCCCAGAAGACCAGGTCCTCCACGTCCCACTTTTCGATATTGCTCATGGTCGATCCTCTTGGCGCCAGGGCCCCACTTGCAAACGAAGCGGGACCACGAATGGCTCGCACGCTAAGGGCGAGGGATCGATCCGAAGTTGACTCAGGTCAACACGCACCTGCTGGCATTTTGCTCAGCGGCACCTTTCTACCTCCGACGGAGTACTCCTGTTTATCGAAAATAAATTCTTATTTATCAGATAGTTACTAAACAAACACGCAGGCGATGAAACGGCCTGAATCAGCCCGGAATGCATTGGGAGTACTTCCACGACCATGGCCAGCAGACGCCGCTGCGCGCAGAATGCGGCATCACCGTCTGACGAGCCGACCATGCCTCAACTCGACCGCGACCAGCTCTCCACCCGCCACTCCATCGTTTTCAACACGCTGGTGGCGTTCGTCGTGATCATCGGCTTTTCCTTGGTCAGCATGCTGGCCAGCCTCTACCTGGCCGATGCGCTGGAAGGCGATGCCGAGGCCATCAACCAGGCCGGCAGCCTGCGCATGCAGGCCTACCGGTTGTCGTTCACCGCGGAGCAGGGTCCGGAGGCGGCACTGGAGGCACGCATCGATACCCTTGAACGGACCCTGCGCTCCGCCTCGCTGCGCTCGGCCCTGCATCGTCATGGCAACACCGAGCTGCCTGCCCTGCACGCCGGTGTGTTGCGACACTGGCAGGAGCGCATGCGTCCGCTGCTCGACGCACAGCCACCGCAGCTGGAGGACTATCGCCGGGAGGTACCGGAGTTCGTCAGGGAGCTGGACGTCTTCGTGCGCTCCCTGCAGGAAGCCTCCGAAGGCAAGCTTGGCGTCATCCGTGCCCTGCAGGCGGGGACGCTGTTCGTCATCGTGCTGATCGCCTTCGTGCTGATCTACGGCCTGCACAACAACCTGGCCACGCCGCTGCGCAGCCTGACCAAGCTGGCGCGCGACATCGGCAAGGGTGACTTCAGCGGCGAGGTACAGATCCCCGGCGAAACCGAGCTGAGCCTGCTGGCCCGCACCCTCAACCAGATGAGCAAGGAGCTGGCCAGCCTCTATGCCGACATGGAGCAGAAGGTCGACGACAAGACCGCCGCCCTCACCCGCAGCAACGCCACGCTGCAGCTGCTATTCAACAGTGCGCGCATGCTCTACAGCCAGCCGGACGACCCTTCGCAGATGATGGGCTCGCTGCTCGCCAAGATGCAGCAGATCCTCGGCACCGGGCCGATCTCGCTGTGCCTGAACCGCTCGGCCGAAGCCGGCAGCCATACCGCCATGACATCCCGCGATCTACGCCCGCCGGAATACTGCAAGCTGCCGCAATGCGGGACCTGTCTGGTCAACCAGACCGGTCGCCTGCCGAGCGGCGAGGAGCTGATGTCCTTCGAATTGCGCTCCGGCCAGGATGACCTCGGCTCGCTGCGCGTCGCCCATCCGCCGGGCCAGCCACTGGAAGCCTGGCAAACGCTGTTGCTGACCACCCTGGCCGACCTCTTCGCCGCCTCCCTGAGCCTGGCGCAGCTGGGCCAGAAGCAGGCGCGCCTGGCGCTGATGGAGGAACGCGCGGTCATCGCCCGCGAGCTGCACGACTCGCTGGCCCAGGCGCTCTCGGCGCAGAAACTGCAGTTGGCGCGGCTCAAGCGGCTGATGCTCAAAGACAGCAGTCCGGCCCAGCTGGACGACAGCGTGCAGCAGATCGACCAGGGGCTCAATGCGGCCTACCGCCAGCTGCGCGAGCTGCTCACCACCTTCCGTATCAAGGTCAACGAGCCGGGGCTGAAACCCGCCCTGCAGGCCACCATCGAGGAGTTCAGCGCCAACTCCGGGCTGCTGATCGAGCACGACTATCAGCTCGACCACTGCCCGCTGACGCCCAACGAGGAGGTGCATTGCCTGCAGATCATCCGCGAAGCCTTGAGCAACGTGGTCAAGCACGCCGAGGCCGAGCATTGCTGGCTGCGCCTGACCCAGGATGACAGCGGCACCATCCACGTCAGGATCGAGGACGATGGCATCGGCATTGGACCCGAAGGCCAACGCGCCGGGCACTATGGCCTGATCATCCTGCAGGAGCGTGCCAGCAGCCTGAACGGCAGGATCAGCATCGATCTACGCCCCGGCGGTGGCACCCTCGTGCATCTGGCGTTTCCACCCGTCTATCGCAACATTCCCGTGAAACAGGAGCCTGTCACGCATGAACGAAGGAACTACCACACGAATCCTGCTGGTGGACGACCATCCCATGATGCGTCGGGGCCTACGTGACCTGCTGGACCTGGAAGACGACTTGGAAACGGTCAGCGAGGCCGGCAACGGCGAAGACGCCATCCGCCTGGCCCAGGAAGTGGAGCCGGACCTGATCCTGATGGACCTGAACATGCCGGGCATCGACGGCCTGGAGACCACTCGGCGCATGCGCGACGCGGATATCGACGCGCGGATCATCATGTTCACCGTTTCCGACGAACAGGGCCACGTGCTCGAGGCGCTGCGCAACGGCGCCGACGGCTACCTGCTCAAGGACATGGATGCCGAACAGCTGATCGAGCAGATCCGCGTCGCCGCCACCGGTCGCATGGCCCTGAGCCCGGAACTGACCCAGGTGCTCGCCGAAGCCATCCGGGTACGGCCCAAGCCCAGCGGGCAGGTGCAGTTCTCCAGCCTGACCAAGCGTGAGAAGGAAGTATTGCGGCAGATCGCCAAGGGCCAGAGCAACAAGATGATCGCGCGCAAGCTCGGCATCACCGAGGGCACCGTCAAGGTCCATGTGAAGAACCTGCTGCACAAGCTGGGCCTGCGCTCGCGGGTCGAAGCGGCGGTCTGGGTGCTGGAGAACGAAGCGAAGGGCTGATCGTGCCGACTGCGTTTCTGTGCGCTGTCACGCATCTCCTGATAACGCTCCCCAGCCCTTGACGATCATCAATGCCAACGCGGTGAAGCGCTCTATCGTCTCGTCCTCGTCGAACTGACCAGCCGGTCAGCATCGCGCCCGACCGGATGTAAGGAGCGCTCCATGTTCAAGATCCTGCTGCCCACTTCCCTGCTGCTCGGCCTGTTAGCTGCCAGCTTTTCCTGCCAGGCCGCCATCAGCGACGCCGAGGCGGTCAACCGCGCCGGCATGCAGCGCATGCTCAGCCAGCGCATCGCCAAGAACTATCTGATGATCGGCAGCGAAACCCGTGTCGACCTCGCCGCCCGCCAGCTCGACAGCAGCATCGCCAGCATCGAGGAAAATACCCAGCTGCTCGACGAATACGCGCCCAGCGACAGCGTGCGCAAGGCGCTACAGGATGCAACCCAGACCTGGGCCGAGTATCGCCAGCTCGCCCTGGGCCGGCCGGATCGCGAACAGTCGGCGGAACTGCTGCGCCGGGCCGAACGCTTCCTCGCCCAGACCGAAAACCTGGTCCAGGCGATCGAGCGGCACAGCGGCAGCCAGGCGGCGCAACTGGTCAACCGCAGCGGTCGCCAGCGCATGCTCAGCCAGCGCATCGCGATGCTTTACCTGGCGATGGCCTGGAAGCTGCCGGACCCGCGCCTGCGCAGCGACTTCGATGCGGCGGTCAGCGAGTTCGAGCGCGGCCAGACGGAACTGCAGAAGGCGCCGCAGAACACCGAAGAGATCCGCCGTCAGCTCGAGCAGATCGACACCCAGTGGCGCTTCGCCCGGGCCGGCTTCAGCCTGGCGGATGACTCGCGCTTCGTGCCTACGGTGATCGTCACCACCAGCGATTCGCTGCTGCGCAAGATCGAGCAACTGACCCTCGACTACGAACGCCTGGCCGGCGGCGCACGCTGAGCACCGGCCGCCACCGGCTGCCTAGAAAGAGGTATGGCTTAGGGACAATGGGATAGAGGCATCTTGCAACCTAGCATGCCCACATCGAAAGGAAGGGGATGGCCATGCTGACAGGCTCCACCGTGCTCAACACATTGCGCCGTCATCATCTGTTCCGCGGCCTGAGCGAGACATCGCTGCACGCCATCGCCTCGCATACCACGGCCAAGCGCCTGCCCGCCGGATGCACGCTCTTCCACCAGGGCGATGCGGCCGAGCATTTCCATCTGCTGATCAGCGGTCAGGTCAAACTGCACCGGGTCACCAGCGATGGCCAGGAAAAGGTGATCGAGGTGATCCGGCCCGGCGAGGCCTTCGCCGAAACCATGCTGTTCGACAAGCTGCCCGAGCATCCGCTGAGCGCTACCACGCTCAAGGAGAGCCTGGTGCTCAACGTGCAGAACAGCCACTACCTGCGCCTGCTGGAGAATCAGCCGCAGCTGTGCATGCAGCTGCTCAGCAGTCTGAGCGCCCGGCTCAACCAGCGCCTGCATCAGATCGACAACCTGACCTCATCCAATGTCTGCCAGCGCGTGGTGCGCTATCTGTTCCAGGAGCTGCAGGCTGCGCACAGCGACGTCATCGATCTGGACCTGCCCAAGCGCCTGATCGCCTCGCAGCTCGGCATCCAGCCGGAAACCCTCTCGCGCATCCTGCACCGGCTGACCGACGCGGGCCTGATCGCCGTGCAGCGGCGGCGTATCGAAATACTCGACCAGCACAGCCTCTCGGCCTATCTGGAAGCGGCGGCCTGAACGGGCTCAGTCATCGGGACCGCCGCGCCGAAACGGCTGCGGCGCGACTTCACTGGTGGCAGGTTCGACCGGCGGCGGGCCGTCACCGAGCTGAAACGGTTTCGGCGGTTCGCTGACCAGCCTGCGAGTGGCCGGCTCGATGCGCTCGGGTTCCGCCTCGGGACGTTCGCGGATGACCTGCCAGGCGACGCCCGCCAGTACCGCAGCCAGCACCCGGTAGATCAACGAGGCCAGGTCAAAGCCAACCAGTGCGCTGTCGTCCAGCAAGAGCGAAACCAGCCTGCCGAGTACCAGCGCCGTCAGGGTCATCATCAGCATCATCAGCGCCGGCCGCGCCCGTTCGGGTGCACGCGCGGCCCAGATTAGGAAGGCCGCCAGGCCCAGCTGCAGACCACCGTAGTAGACCCGCATATGGCTGACAGAGGCCTCTTCCATCAACAGCATGCCGTTCAGGTTGGCCATCTCGTAGGGGCGCAACCAGTAGGCCAGGCTCAGGCAGGCCATCACCAGCGCCTGCGCGAGCAGAACGAAACGGGCAAAACGCATCGAAAACTCTCCTGATGGGTGCGACTCGCTCTTCCGGTTGGCATGGGACTGCCGCGCCGCCGTTTTGTTCTGCGCCCGAACACACGGCCGGCGGTCCGAACGCCACGCCGGCGGTGACAATTGCACACGACTCGCAGCTTGGGGATGGTCGCGAGCCGGCGTATTCTGGGCGCCTTGCTGATTGGAGATGCCCATGCGCCGCCTTCTGCTTCTACCCGTCCTGCTCGCCGGCTTCGCCCAGGCGGCCGACCCCATCGCCATCGACGTCTACCGCGACCCCAACTGCGGCTGCTGCAAGGCGTGGATCGAGCATCTGGAAGACAACGGCTTCGCCGTTGCCGATCATGTGGTCAACGACATGACCTCGGTGAAGATGGAGCATGGAGTACCGCACCGCCTCGGCTCCTGCCACACCGGCGTGATCGACGGCAAGTTCGTCGAAGGCCACGTGCCGGCGGCCGACATCCTCAAGCTGCGCGCGCAACCCGACCTGATCGGTGCCGCCGTTCCGGGCATGCCGGTCGGCTCGCCCGGTATGGAGATGGGCGAGCGCAAGGACGCCTTCCAGGTGATCGGCGTCAGCAAGCAGGGCCAGGAGCGGGTGATCTCCGAGTACCCGGGCAACTGATAGCGCCGGCGCGACCCGAGCCCATACCCGCTGCAGCTTTTTTGCCCGCTCACGGGTCTGAGTGGAAGACGTTGGCCGCTTCGCTGCGGCCGCGACGCTCCCATCCACCATTTCCGAGGGGCAACTCATGCGCTGGAAACGAGCCCGACGCAGCGACAACGTAGTGGACGCCAGGGGCCGCAGCGGCATGCGCCTGGGCGGCCTGGGTCTGGGCGGCATCGCCATCGTGGTGGTGATCGGCCTGCTCTCCGGCCAGGACCCGCTGCAGATCCTCGGCCAGCTGGCCAACCAGGGCGGGCCTGCCGTCTCCCAGCAAAGCCAGCGCCCGGCCGGCGACGATCCACAGGTGGAATTCGTCCGCGCCGTGCTCGGCGACACCGAAGACACCTGGCGCGCGCTGTTCCAGCAGAACGGCGTGCAGTATCGCGACCCGACCCTGGTGCTGTTTCGCGGCGGCGTGAACTCGGCCTGCGGCTTCGCCAGTTCGGCGGTCGGCCCGTTCTATTGCCCCGGCGATCAGCAGGTCTACCTCGACCTGCAGTTCTTCGACGAGATGGCCCGGCGCTTTTCCGCCGCCGGTGACTTCGCCCAGGCCTATGTGATCGCCCATGAGGTTGGCCATCACGTGCAGACCCTGCTCGGCGTTTCCCGGCAGATGCAGGCGGCCCGCCAGCGCGGTGCGCAGATGGAAGGCGACAACGGCCTGCTGGTGCGCCAGGAACTGCAGGCCGACTGCTATGCCGGCGTCTGGGCCTATCACGCGCAGCAACGCCACGACTGGCTGGAAGAAGGCGATCTGGAAGAAGCGCTGAACGCCGCCAACGCCATCGGCGACGACAACCTGCAGAAGCGCAGCCAGGGCCGCGTGGTGCCGGATGCCTTTACCCACGGCACCTCGGCGCAGCGGGTGCGCTGGTTCCGCGATGGCTTCGAACATGGCGATCCGGCGCGCTGCGACACGTTCAAGGCGGCGCGGCTGTAGGCGCTTCCAGGCGAGCCCCTACCCTGACGCAGCTGCGGGCACGCATGGGAGGGTCGTTGCGATGACTGATGGGCTGAAGCCCACCCTAAGATGACGTTCCAGCGCCGCTGCCCTCTCCGACACGACACCCGGCACGTGGAACCTGGCACGTGGCGTAGGGTGGGCTTCAGCCCACCAGCAAGACCAGTGCAAATAGTCGCAGGGCCGAAATCCGCTCTCAGCCCAGCATGCCGTGTAACGCGCGACAATCAGGCGCGTACAGGTCAGCCAGTTCCGGCCATTCGTTGTGCGGCACGTTGACCAGCACCCCGCGCGCGCCGGCGGCACGGGCGCATTCCAGGTCGAAGCGGTAGTCGCCGACCATCAGCATCGCCTCCGGTGCCACGCCCCAGCGCTCGGCCAGCTGCAGCAGTCCGCCCGGATGCGGCTTGGGCGGCGCCTCGTCGCGACCGAGGATGTCTTCGGCGAGAAAGCAGTCACCCATGCCCACCGCCTGCAGAGTCACCAATGCCAGTTCGTGGGCATTGCGGGTCAGCACGCCGAGGCGGCAGCCGCGCTCGCGCAGCGCATGCAGCAGCTCGCGGGCGCCTTCGGCCGGGCGTGCGGCATAGGCCAGCTCGCGCTCGTGCTCCAGCAGCCAGGCACGCTTGGCCGCCGCTTCGTCGGCCGGCAGCGCGGCCAGGTGATGGAGGATGTCGTCCTCCTCGGGAATCTCCAGGGCGCGGCGGATCGCGGCGAAATCGTGCACGGCGATGGTCAGGGTGCCGTCCATGTCGAACACCCAGTGCCGTACCTCGGTGATCGTCACATCCAGTCCTCGCGCACGCGGATCAGGCCTTCCTGCGCCACCGAGGCGACCAGCTCGCCCTGGCGGTTGAAGATGCTGCCACGGGCGAAGCCGCGGGCATTGCCGGCCCAGGGGCTGTCGATGGAATAGAGCAGCCAGTCATCCATCTTCACTTCACGGTGAAACCAGATGGCGTGATCGAGGCTGGCCAGCTGGATGAACTTGCTCCACGAGCTGACGCCGTGGGGCTGCAACGCCGTGCCGATAAAGCTGAAGTCCGAGGCGTAGGCCAGCAGATACTTGTGCAGCGCCGGGCTGTCGGGCAGCGAGCCGTCGGCACGGAACCACAGGTGGCGCACCGGTTCGATCGGCTGCGGGTTGGCCGGATCGACCAGGGTGACCGGGCGGATCTCGATGGGCTTGGGTCGGCGCAGCTTCTCCATCACCCGCTCGGGCACCATCGGCGACAGCTTGTGCAGCAGCTCCCACTCGTTGGGCAGGTCGTCCGGCCCGATCACATCCGGCATCGGCAACTGGTGCTCGTAGCCGCTCACCTGGGCCTGGAACGAGGCGATGCCGGTGAAGATGGTCTGCCCCTTCTGGATCGCGCTGACCCGCCGCGTGGTGAAGCTGCCGCCATCGCGCACGCGATCGACGTCGTACACCACCGGCTGGTGCGAGTCGCCGGGACGCAGGAAGTAACCGTGCAGCGAATGCACATGGCGCTCCGGTGTCACCGTCTGGCTGGCGGCGGAGATCACCTGGCCGAGCACCTGCCCGCCGAACAGCTGGGGAAAGCCGAGGTCCTGGCTGGCGCCGCGGAACAGGTTTTCCTCGATGCGTTCCAGGGTCAGCAGGTTGACCAGGGCGTCGAGTATCTGGGTCATTTCGGCATCCTTGATAAGGGCGGGCGGACAGGCGCGCCATGTTACGGATTTCGCCGACAACGCTCCAGCAACAGGGCTTATTTTCGCCAATCGTCCCGCTGCAGACGGTAAAGCAGCTGCTCGTGCAGCGGGTGCCCCGCGGCGAGATCCGGGTGCGCGAACGGCAGGGCCTGTTCGGCGCGCATGCCCAGCGCTTCCACCAGCTGCCTGGCCGGCTCGTTGATCCGCGCCAGGCACGCGACCACCTCGGGCAATTCGAGGGTGACAAAGGCATGCTGCAGGACGGCCCGTGCCGCCTCAAGCACCAGGCCCTGGCCCCATTGCTCGCATGCCACGCCCCAGCGCAATTCCACCGCTGGCTTTGGCAGCGACGGCGGTGCCCAGCCCAGCCCGCAGTAGCCGACGAACGCACCATTGTCCTTGCGCTCCAGCGCCCACAGGCCGAAGCCGTGGCGCAACAGATGCAGGCGGCTGCGCACCATCATCGCGGCACACTCGTCCCGCGTCAGAAGCGCCGGCTCGTAGCGCATGACCTCCGCATCGGCGCACAGCTGCACCAACGCATCGAGATCGTCGTCGTGCCAGCTGCGCAGCCGCAGACGCGAGGTTTCGAGGGCGATTCGATCGACCATCCTTGCTCCTTGAGCGCGCCGACGGGCAGCCTGCATACTGCGGCGCACATCTGTCGAACGCGCGTGGTTCATGTCCCTTCCCCTGGTCTATCACGACGATTACAGCCCGCCGCTGCCGCCGGGCCATCGTTTTCCCATGGAGAAGTTTCGCTTGCTGCGTGACCACCTGGTCACCCTGGGTATGACCACGGACGCGGGCCTGTTGCGCCCGCAACTGTGCAGCAGCGATATCCTCACTCTGGCTCATGACGCCGATTATGTCGCGCGCTACTGCAGCGGCGACATGGGCCGCGACGAGCTGCGCCGCCTTGGCCTGCCCTGGAGCCCGGAGCTGGCGCAGCGCACCGTGCGGGCGGTAGGCGGCTCGCTGCTGGCCGCCGAGCAGGCACTGCAGCATGGCCTGGCCTGCCACCTGGCCGGCGGCACGCACCATGCGCATCGCGATCACGCCTCCGGCTTCTGCATCTTCAACGACCTGGCGGTGATCGCGCTGTACCTGCTGGAGAGCGGACGTGTCGGCCGCGTGCTGATCTTCGACTGCGACGTGCATCAGGGCGACGGCACCGCGCGCATCCTGGAGAACATGCCGGATGCGGTGACCGTCTCGCTGCACTGCGAGAAGAACTTCCCCACCCGCAAGGCCCATAGCGACTGGGACATCCCGCTACCGCCGGGCATGGGCGACGAGGCTTACCTCCAGGTCGTGCACGACACCCTGAACTACCTGCTGCCGATCTATCAGCCGGACCTGGTGCTCTATGACGCCGGTGTCGACGTCCACCGAGACGACGCCCTGGGCCTGCTCTCGCTGACCGACGCCGGACTCGCCGCGCGCGACAGCGCCGTGCTCGATCACTGCCTGAGCCGCGACATTCCCGTGGTCGGCCTGATCGGCGGTGGCTACGACAAGGACCGCGCCCTGCTCGCCCGTCGTCATGCGACCTTGCATGTCAGCGCCCACTCGGCCTGGCAGCGCCACGGGCTCGGCTGAGCAACCGTCAGCGGCTACAATGCCCGCCCCGCTCGTCTACCCGGTTGCCACCATGCCCCAGCCCTGCTCTTTTCGCGTCGCCATCATCGGTGGTGGTCCGGCCGGCCTGATGGCCGCCGAGGTGCTCGGGCAGGCAGGCGTGAATGTCGACCTGTATGACGCCATGCCCTCGGTGGGGCGCAAGTTCCTGCTGGCCGGCGTCGGCGGCATGAACATCACCCATGCCGAGGACTACGCCGCGTTCGTCAGCCGCTACGCCGAGCGCGCTGGCGACCTGCGCCCGCTGCTCGATGCCTTCTCCCCGAACTCGCTGCGCGAATGGATTCACGGGCTGGGCATCGACACCTTCGTCGGCAGTTCCGGCCGGGTGTTTCCCACCGACATGAAGGCTGCGCCCCTGCTGCGCGCCTGGCTCAAGCGCCTGCGCGAGAACGGTGTACGCATCCATACCCGCCAGCGCTGGCTGGGCTGGGACGCTGAGGGCGCGCTGCGCCTCGCCGGGCCGGAAGGCGAAAGCCTGATCGAGGCGGACGCCACCCTGCTCGCCCTCGGCGGTGGCAGCTGGGCGAGACTGGGCTCCGATGGCACCTGGGTGCCGTTGCTCGAGGCCCGCGGGATCGCCATCGCACCGCTTCAGCCGGCCAACTGCGGCTTCGAAGTGGCCGGCTGGAGTACGCATCTGTGGGAGAAATTCGCCGGCGCGCCGCTGAAGACGGTCAGCCTGGCGCTGCCCGGCGAAGCACCACGCAAGGGCGAATTCGTGCTCACCGCCGCGGGCATCGAGGGCAGCCTGGTCTACGCGCTGTCCGCGCGCATCCGCAACAGGATCAGCCGTGACGGCGCCGCCACGGTACTGCTCGACCTGCTGCCGGACCGTACCCTGGCGCAGGTCGCCAGCGCCCTGGCCCGACCGCGGGGTTCGCAGTCCATGGCCAAGCATCTGCACCGCCAGCTGAAGCTCGATGGCGTCAAGGCGGCGCTGTTGCGCGAGCTGACCGATGCCTCCACCTTCCAGGACCCGCAGGCTCTCGCCGCCGCGATAAAGGCGCTGCCCATCCGCCTGGTCCGCCCCCGTCCGCTGGACGAGGCGATCAGCAGCGCCGGCGGCGTGCCCTTCGAGGAACTGGACGAGGGTCTGATGCTGCGCCGGCTACCCGGCGTGTTCTGCGCTGGCGAAATGCTCGACTGGGAGGCCCCCACCGGTGGCTACCTGCTCACCGCCTGCTTCGCCAGCGGGCGCGCCGCGGCCGCAGGCATGCTGCGCTGGCTGCGTGCCAACGTGCCGGCAAACGCGCCACGCTGAGCGGTGCGCTGCCGGCCGCACGGCCCTGCTACATCTTCATCACGATACGGCCCTCGATGCGCCCGGCACGCATGTCGTCGAGGATCTGGTTGATGTTGTCGAGGTTGTCGGTATGGATGGTCGCCTTGACCAGCCCCTCGCCGGCGAAGTCCAGTGCCTCCTGCAGATCGGCGCGGGTGCCGACGATGGAGCCGGTGATGCTGATCGCCTTGAGCACCACGTCGAAGATCGGCGTCGGGAAATCTCCCGGTGGCAGGCCGACCAGCGCCACGGTACCGCGCCGCCGGGCCATGCCGATGGCCTGACCGAAGGCACTGTTGGACACCGCCGTCACCAGCACGCCATGCGCGCCGCCGATGTCGCGCTGCACCACTTCCACCGGATTTTCCTTGCGCGCATTGACGGTCAGGTCGGCGCCCAGGCGCTTGGCCAGTTCCAGCTTGGCGTCGTCCACATCCACCGCCACCACGTGCAGGCCCATCGCCTTGGCGTACTGCACCGCAACGTGGCCCAGGCCGCCGATACCGGAGATCGCCACCCACTGGCCGGGCCGCGCTTCGGTGACCTTGAGGCCCTTGTAGACGGTGACCCCGGCACACAGGATCGGCGCGATCTCGTCGAATTCGACGTTCTTCGGCAGGATGCCGACGTAGTTCGGGTCCGCCAGCACATATTCGGCATAGGCACCGTTGACCGAGTAGCCGGTGTTCTGCTGGCCTTCGCAGAGGGTTTCCCAGCCGGTCAGGCAGTGTTCGCAGCAGCCGCAGGCGGTGTACAGCCAGGGCACGCCGACCCGGTCGCCCTCCTTCACCCGTGTCACGCCGGCGCCCACCGCGGCGACATGGCCGACGCCTTCGTGGCCGGGGATGAACGGCAGTGTGGGCTTGACCGGCCAATCGCCCTCGGCCGCATGCAGGTCGGTGTGACAGACGCCGGAGGCGGCGATCTTCACCAGTATCTGGCCGGGGCCGGGCATCGGCACCTTGACTTCCTCGAGGCGCAGCGGCTCGCCGAAGGCGTGCACCACTGCGGCTTTCATGGTCTGGGGCATGGGCTTGCTCCTTGAGTCGGGACGTTCGAGTCTGCGCCTGGCAGACCGGATCAAGCCTAGACCCAGATCAATTACAGCAGGCAGTCAGAGACCGTCCGTCGAGCGCATCGCGTTGTCCGGCCGTGAGCGGCGCTGCACGAATGTTCCAGACGGCCAGGCTGCAGCGGGCGATACTGAGCCGGGCCGCACCGCGACGCAGAGTTCATGGAGCCATCATGGGTACCGATGACTGGATCGATCTGAAGAAGGATGCCGAAACCGGCATCGAGACGATCCGTGCGCATTTCGAAGGGCATGCCTACGACCCGCATTTCCATGACAGCTACCTGATCGGCTTCACCGAACAGGGCGTGCAGCAGTTTCACTGTCGCCGGACGCTGCACAGCAGCACGCCGGGGCAGGTGTTTCTGCTCGAACCCGGCGAGCTGCACGACGGCCACGCGCCGACACCCGGCGGCTTCACCTACTCGATGCTCTACCTCGATCCGCACTGGATCGAGCGCGAACTGCGCGCGCTGTTCGAAGATGCACCCAACCAGTGCCAGCCGGCATTCGCCAAGACGCTGGAAAGCGAACTTGAGCTGGTAACGGTGATTGCCGACGCCTGCCAGGCCTTGCAAAGCCAGGACCTGCGCATCGTTCGCCAGGCCACGCTGGACGCGCTGCTGGGCACGCTGGCGCGGCACCTGGCATGGCGACCGCGGCTGACTGCCGACCCGCGCCTGCCGGCCGTGGCGCTGCGGGCGCGGGACTATCTGCATGCGCACATGGATCAGGATCTCGGGCTGGACGATCTGGCGCGCGCCACCGGCGTCGATCGCTTCAGGCTGTCGCGGGCCTTCAAGGCGGCCTTCGGGCTCGCGCCGCATGCCTATCTGGTCCAGCTGCGCCTGGCCAAGGCCCGTCGCCTGCTCGCAGCCGGCCAGCCACCGGCGCTGGTGGCGATGAGCCTCGGTTTTGCCGACCAGAGCCACATGGGCCGCTGGTTCCGCCGCGCCTACGGGCTGACACCGGCGCACTACCGCAAACGCTGCTCGAATCTTCCAGACCACTGAGCCGACAGGCGCGAGTATTCGGTCGCCCGCCCCCCACGGAGCCGAAAACCATGCCTCACCTCACCGCCACCCCCGGACTACTCGCCACGCACACCGCGGAGCAGCCGTCATGAGCCAGCTGCTGCCCTTCATGCTGTTCGCCTTCGTCGCCTCGATCACGCCGGGACCGACCAACATTCTGGTGCTGAGCAACAGCTCGCGCTTCGGCCTCGGCGCAGCCGTGCCGATCATTCTCGGCGCCTGCTCGGCCGCAGCCCTCATCGTGCTGCTGGTGGGCCTGGGTGCCGGCGAGTGGTTGCTGCGCCATCCGCAGTTGCAGCAGCTCATGAGCTGGCTCGGTCTGGCCTGGCTGCTCTACCTGGCCTGGCAGATCGCCCGCAGCCCGGCCGAGCCGGTCGAGGCCGCCGCTGCGCCGCGCCGGCTCGGCGCGCTGGGCGCCGCCGGTCTGCAACTGGTCAATCCGAAGGTGTGGATGATGGCGCTGGCGGTGGTCGGCGTGTTCAGCGGCGCCGCCGCCGACGCGGGGCGTTACGCCATGCACGCCCTGCTGTTCTTTCTGATCGCCCTGCCCTGCCTGGCGGCCTGGGCACTGCTCGGTGCCGGGGCGGCGAAGCTGCTGCACTCGGCCGCGCACCTGCGCCGGTTCAACTACGCCATGGCGCTGCTCTTGGTGGTGTCGGCACTGCTGAGTCTGTGACCCGCGTTACCAGTGGAAAGGCTGCGCCGTTTTCCAACCTACGGACGGCTCAGCGCTTCTTCGCTGGCGTGCTGCCGCCCAGGCTCGGCACCTTGCGGATCGGCCTGGCGT
>Ga0114898_1001225_pt1 | contig 15861 bp, 15 predicted proteins | sample Malvired_Geostar_FD_83496 | JGI IMG/M metagenome (GOLD analysis project Ga0114898, IMG submission 83496) | Marine viral communities from the Global Malaspina Expedition - Malaspina viral metaG DeepMed_Geostar | ecosystem: Environmental > Aquatic > Marine > Oceanic | place: Mediterranean Sea... | reverse complement strand
TCCGGTGGCTGGTAACCGGACCGCTTCGCGCTCCTGTCGGAACCCGGCGTCAGGGGCGACGACGGACAACAAAAACCTTCAATCGGTGACGAACAGGCAATGACACTACTGACCGAAAGCGAACTGCAACAGGTCGCCGAGGCGATTGATCGCATTGAGCGCGACACCGATGCTGAACTGGTGACGGTACTGGCGGCCCAGGCGGACGACTATCGCTACATACCGCTGCTCTGGGCCAGCCTGCTGGCGCTGCTGTTGCCGGGTGGCTTGCTGTTCTTTACCGGCTGGCTGGCGGCCTGGCAACTGCTACTGGTGCAATGGCTGACCTTCATCGTGCTGGCGGTGCTCTTTCGTATTCCCAGCCTGACCAGCCGGCTGATCCCGCGGTCGGTTCGGCACTGGCGTGCCTGTAACCTCGCGCGCCGGCAATTCATCGAGCTGAACCTGCACCACACCCAAGGCGGCACCGGCATGCTGATTTTCGTCTGCGAGGCGGAGCGATATGTCGAAATCCTGGTGGACAGGGGAATATCCAGCCGAATCGATGACAGCGCCTGGCAGTCGATTGTCGAAGACTTCACCCGGGAAGTGCGGCGCGGACAGGTGCTTCAAGGGTTCCTGGGCTGCATCGAGGCGTGCGGCTCGCTGCTCAAGCAGCACGTGCCGGCCACCCATGAGCGCAATGAGCTGCCGAATCATCTGGTCGTGCTTCCATGATCGGGGACATGGTGCGGGCCAGGCGCCACGGATCTCCGTAACGCTGCAACCGTGACCCCGATGATGCTATGAGGCGCGGGGATCAGGCGGCACAGTCCGGGCGGCTACCCACCTTGCTCCGCCGCGCGAGGGCGGCTCAAAGCATGCCGGGCCCGTCGTCCTCGGGTTGCTCCACCGGTGCCAGTTCGAGGTACTGGGCATTTTCCATGGCGCTGGCCGCGACGCGGTCGATGCTGCTCATCGTATGCCCGATGATCGAACTGACGATGGCCTCGTGATGATGCTCCGGCAGGCGTTCGATGGCCGCCAGCACCTCTTCGCCGGGGACCGTTTCCTCGGCCAGCAGACGCTCGGCGATTTCATCCAGGGCCGGCCTCAGTCGCTGTAACAGCGCCATGCAGTCGCGGTCCAGCTGTTTGAGCAGGTTGTCTGCCGCGCGAATGGATTCGCCCGAATCGAACTCAATGTGCGCGTCGCGCACGGCCTGCAGGCTCAGCAGCGAGCCGTTCGGCCCCATCCCCAGCGCTCCGACCATCGACAGGGCGATCTTCGAGGCTTCCTGCAAATCCTGCCCGGCGCCGGATGAAACCTCATGGAAATACAGCTGCTCAGCGCCACGACCGGCCAGCAGCATCTGGATGCGGCTACGCAGCTCCGATTCCATGTGCAGGCGCTTGTCCTCCACCGGGGTGACCAGCGTTACTCCGAGGGCCTGGCCACGCGGCAGAATGGTGACCTTTTCTACCCGGCCGACGTTCAGCGCCGCGGCCACCAGGGCATGGCCGGCCTCGTGCACGGCAATGCGCTTGCGATCAGTGGCGGACATGGGGGTCACGCCGGAGGGCTGTTCGCCGATTCGGCAGGTTTCAACCGCATCGACGAAGTGCGACATACTGACTTCGCTGGCCCCGCCCCGCGCTGCCAGCAAGGCGGCGTGGTTGGCGATATAGGCGATGGCAGCCGGCGTCAGGCCGACGGTGTTGCGCGCCAGCTGTGGAAAATCCAGATCGTGTCCGGTACGGATCTTTCCCGCGTACAGGCGGAACAGCGCTTCACGGTCAACGAGCCCTGGCAGGCCTACCGCGATCGAGCGATCGAAGCGGCCCTCGCGCACCAGCGCCGGGTCCAGCGAGTTGGGGAAGTTGGTCGCACCCAGCACCAGCACGCCGCTGGCCCCGTCGAAACCGTCCATCTCGGCAAGGAACTGGTTGATGATCCGGTTGCTTTCGGCATCGCTGGAGCGTTGCTGTTCGGCACGCTTGCCGATGCCGTCGATCTCGTCGATGAAAATGATGCAGGGCGCCTGCTTGCGCGCCGTGCGGAACAGCGCCTTGACCTTCTGGATGCCGACGCCGAAATACATCGAGGAAAAATCGCTGCCGGTGACCTGGATGAAACTGGCATTGGATTCGGTGGCCAACGCCTTGGCCAGCTGGGTCTTGCCGGTACCGGGCTCGCCGGTCAGCAGCACGCCCTTGGGCGGACGGGCGCCCAGGGCCACATAGGCGGCGGGGTCGCGTAGATAATCGGTGACGTCGGTGAGTGCCTGCTTGGCTTCACTGGCGCCGATCACGTCGGTGAACGCAATGCCGCTGCCTTTGCGCTGCACACGGAAGCTCTGACTCTTGATCGCCAGGTAGCTGAACGCACCCACCAGAAGAAGGATGAAGGGTGCGTAGGGCACCAGCGCCTTGTACCAGGGCGCCTCGCCATCGGTCTGGAACAGCGTCAGCGGGAACAATTGGCCCTCGCTGCTGGCGTAATGATTGAGCAGCAATTGGGCGATGCGACCGGATTGATCCGGCACCCAGTAGCGTTGGCCGTCGTTCAGGCTGACATAGATTGCGTCCTTGGCGAGCGCGGCGCTGGCGATCGTGGCGCCACGCAGATCGCCCATCAGCACCGAGAGGTCCTGGCGATTGGCTTCCCAGGGATCGGTCGATGCGTGAAGCGCTTCGAGCATGCTGGCCGCGGCGCCCGTGGCCGGTGTGGCCGGCGCGGTGGGCATAAACTGCCAGTAGGCCAGGCACGCGGCAAGGGCGAGCACCAGCAAAACGGAGAGCACAGGGCCGCGGCGGCCTTGTAGCAGACGTGGTGTTTTCATTTCACATCCAATCGGGAAGCCCGATGTTTTGACAAACAACCGCCGAGGAGGCGGACCACAGTTGTACACGGGGGAATCCCCGCAAGCGCCAACAGGATGGCGCTGGGCAGTACGGGCTTATGGGATGCGATTTATATGCCTGACTGCACACCGGGCGCTTGGGCTCCGATAGCCGGCGAGGATACGGCAAGTGCCATCATGCGCGGCGCTACACGACGAATGGCGCCCGGGTTTACGACGAATGACCGCCCGGTCGTGGAACGAAGCGGCGGTGATGAACTACGCCTTCGCGGGTCGCGGTCAACTGCCGAACGGCGCCCAGCATGCCGGCCGCGCGGGCGCTGCGAACAGGACGCTGGCTCCAGGCGCAGCGCGCTGCCGCGAACACGGTGGCGCGGCCTATTCAACGGGCCGTTCTACGCAGGCGGGCGACGTCCCGAGGGACGTCGCCGCGCTGAATAACCCGCTCAGCGCGCTTGCAGGCGGCGTTCGGCAATGGCCTCCGGAGTCAGGTCGCCGGGCTGCGAACCGAAATGAGCAAGCATGAAGTTACTCAGGGCGGACACCTCACGGTCATTGAAGTGACGGCTGAATGCCGGCATCAGATGATGACCGCTGGGGCCGTGCAGCGCGTCGCCGTTGAGGATTACCTGGACCAGATTCAGCCCCTGCGGATCGTTCAGCGTGCGCAACCCGCGCGGCGAGGCGTAGTCACTCTGGCGTCCGCTGCCGTCCCATTGATGGCAGCTGGCGCAGGCGTCGGCGAACAGCTTTTGCCCGAGCGGATGGCGGCTATCGGCTGGTGGCTCGTTTGCCAGCGCCTTGTTTTCCGGTCGCCTGACGTCGGCGGGCTGGCCAGGCACGGATTTCAGATACACCACCATGGCCTGAATGTCCTCAGCCGTCAGGTGCCGCAGGCTGTGGTTGACCACTTCTGCCATCGGCCCGCCCGCGACGCCATAACCCGGTGCGACGCCGGTTGCCAGGTAGCTGGCCAGCGCCTCATCCGGCCAGTTGCCAATACCGCTCTGCTCGTCGCCCGTGATGTTCCACGCCGCCCAGCCCTGAATCGTGGCGCCTCCCAGGGCCCTGGACCCGCTGCGGGCCTGCAGCAGATGGCGCGGCGTATGGCATTCGCCGCAGTGGCCGGGACCTTCGACCAGGTAGGCGCCGCGGTTCCATTGCTCTGATTGTCCGGCGTCCGGCTCGAAACGTTCGTCATCGAGGAACAGCAGATTCCACAGCGCGATGCCCCAGCGTTGATTGAAGGGAAAGCCGATGTCGTTTTCCCTGTTTGGCTGGGCCACTGGCTCCAGGCTGAACAGATAGGCCTTGATGGCCAGGATGTCCTCACGCGGCATCAGCGTGTAGGACGTATAGGGGAAGGCCGGGTAGTAGTGCTTGCCATCCGGCCCGACGCCTTGCTGCATGGCTTCGACGAACTCGTCGTCGCTCCAGTTGCCGATGCCGGTCTCCTTGTCCGGGGTGATGTTGGTCGAATACAGCGTGCCGAACGGCATCTTCACCGGCAGACCGCCCGCGTAGGGCTTGCCGCCTTCGGTGATGTGGCAGGCCAGGCAGTCGGCGGCACGGGTCAGGTATTCGCCGCGCGCGATCAGCGCCGGGTCGGTTTCTTGTGCCGGCGCGCCGGCGGCGGTCATGGCAAGCGCGGCACCCAGCAGGCCGCGCAGAGAGCGTCGAATCGTCATGCTGGGCTCCTCAAATCACGTAATAGCCGGCGCGTGCCAGCGGCAGTCGGCGGATACGGGTGCCGTTGGCCGCCGCCAGCGCGTTGACCAGCGCCGGAGCGATCATCGCCGTGCCGGACTCACCCACCCCGCCTGGCGCCTCGCGACTGTCGACGATGTGGGTTTCCACGGGCGGCGCATCGCTGATGCGCAACTGGCGATAGTCGTGGAAGTTGCTCTGCTCCACACGCCCTTCGCGGACAGTGATTTCGTTGAACAGCGCGGCGGACAGGCCGAACAGCGTTCCGCCTTCGATCTGCGATTTGACCGAGACCGGATTCATCACCTGACCGCAATCGATGGCCACCACCAGCCGCTTGAGCTTGATGCCCTTGTCCTCGGTCACCTGCAATTCGACGACGGTGGCCAGAAAACTGCCGAACACCTCCTGGACAGCCACGCCGCGCCCATGCCCGGCCTCCAGCGGATCGCCCCAGCCCGCTTTTTCAGCGGCCAGGCGCAACACCTGTTGAGCCCGTGGCTGGCTGCCCAGCAGGGCCATTCGGTATTGCACCGGATCGCGGTCGACGCTGCGTGCCACCTCATCGATGAAGCTTTCGAGCATGTAGGTACTGCGTAGCGGGCCGACACCGCGCCACCAGGATTGACGCAAGGCCCTGGGCGGCACCGGAACATAGTTCACGCGCAGATTCGCCAGGGCGTAGATCGGGTGCTGCGCGACCTCGACCGCGTCGCCATCCAGGCCGTTCTCCGGGACCGCTTCAGGCGCGAAGCGAGCCAGCACCGAGGCACCGGCAATGGTATGACGCCACCCCAGCAGCCGGCCCTGGTCGTCCAGCGCGGCGGCAAGACGGTCGATATAGTGCGGCCGATAAAGGTCGTGGGTGGTGTCTTCCTCACGTGTCCAGGTCAGTTTGATCGGATAGTCCACCTTCGCTGCGATCGTTACGGCCTGGCTGATGAAGTCAACTTCCAGGCGCCGACCGAAGGCCCCGCCGATCAACTGGTTGTTGACGATGACCTGTTCGGCCGGGCGCCCCGAAGCCTCGGCGGCTGCCGTTTGCGCACGCACCGGCACCTGGGTGCCAACCCAGAGTTCCACCGCGTCCGGGCGAACCTGGGCCACGCAGCTCATGGGCTCCAGCGCCGCATGAGCGAGGAAGGGCATCTCATATTCCGCCTCGAAGGTTTTTGCGGCGTCCTTGAGCGCCTGGTCGATGTCGCCCTGTTCATTGGCGACAGCGCCGGGCTTGTCCAGCGCATCCTGGATGTCGCGCTCCATCTGGCTGGAATCGATGCTGGCGTGTTCGCCGTAGTCCCATTCGATTTCCAGCGCTCGCAGGCCGGCGAAGCTCGCCCAGGTGTGCTCGCCGATCACCGCTACCGCATCATCCAGGCGGATCACATCGATCACGCCGGGGACCTGCCGCGCTGCGCGATCATCCAGGTGGCGCACGGTGCCGCCAAGCACCGGGCAGGCACGGGCCGAGGCGTACTTCATGCCGGGCAGCACCAGATCGATGGTGAAACGGGCGGTGCCGTCGACCTTCGCCGGTGTGTCCAGGCGCCGGGTCGGTTTGCCGATCAGCTTGAACTGCTCGGCGGGCTTGAGTGGAATGTTTTCCGGCACCGGCAGTTTCGAAGCGTCCTCGGCCAGTTCGCCATAGCCGAGGCTCTGGCCTCCAGGGCCGAGTACGCGGCCGTTTTCGGCGCGCAACTGATCGGCCCCGACCTGCCAACGCTGCGCGGCAGCCTGGATCAGCAGCAATCGGGCGGCTGCACCGGCCTGGCGCAGGGGCTCCCAGTTACTGCGGATGGACGTCGAGCCGCCGGTGGCCTGGAAGTTGAGCAGTTTGTCGTTATAAATCGCCTCGTTCGGCGGTGCCTCCTTGAGCCTGATCTGGTCAAGTCCGATTTCCAGCTCTTCGGCCACCATCACCGCCAGCCCGCTTTGAGCGCCCTGGCCCATCTCGATCTTCGGCACGGTGAAGGTCACCTGTCCGTCGCGGTCGATGCTGATGAAGGCATCCAGCGCCGTGGCGTTGGACATCGGCTGGTCTTCGGGCCCTTCGTTGAGCACCTGCTCGGCGAAGCTGCGCCCGCTGAAAGGCAGGCTGAAACCGATCACCAGGCCGCCCAGGGCGAGGCTGCCGACCTTCAGCAGGTGCCGGCGCGACGGGGATTGCAGGGTGTTGTCAGGGTTGGCCATCTTGCGCCTCCTCATGCCTGGGCGACGCGCTTGATGGCGCTGCGAATACGGGTATAGGTACAGCAGCGGCACAGATTACCGGCCATGCCCTGATCGATGGCGCGGTCGTCTGGCGTGGGGTTCTGCTCCAGCAGCGCGACGGCGGACATGATCTGCCCGCACTGGCAATAACCGCATTGCACCACCTCGTCTTCCAGCCAGGCCTGTTGCACCTGCTGGCCAAGTTCGGTGGCGCCGATGTGCTCGATGGTGACCACCTTGCGGCCTTTCACTTCCCCGACCGGCAGCACGCAGGCCCGTGCCGCCTGGCCGTCCAGATGCACCGTGCAGGCACCGCACTGGGCGATGCCGCACCCGTACTTGCTGCCGGTAAGCCCCAGCACATCGCGCAGTACCCAGAGCAGGGGCATGTCTTCGGGAACGTCGACCTCCAGGTCGGCGCCGTTGATAGAAAGCGTCAGCATGAATCGGGACCTCGCATCAGGCTCTAAAACGGGCGCGCATTATGGTTGGTTTGGTGCGCGCCTTAGAACGAGACAACGGGCGAGGCGAAAGTTGCCCGCATCGAGGCAACTAATTGCTCACGGAGCCAGGGCCGGGTCAGGCCTCGATTACCACCGGCAGCACCGCTGACGCCTGTTGTGTGCGTAGCGACAAGCGCGCCGCGGCCCGGCGCGCGATGCCTTGGTAGGTCTGCGCGAGGCTACCTTCCGGTTCGGCGATCACCACCGGTACGCCATCATCGGCACCCACCCGGATGCGCATGTCCAGCGGCAGCTCGCCCAGCAACTCGCTGCCATGTTGATTGGCCATGCGGCGGGCGCCGCCGCTGCCGAAGATGTGCTCTTCATGCCCGCACTGACTACAGACATGTAGGCTCATGTTCTCGATGATGCCGAGCACCGGCACGTTGACCTTCTCGAACATGCGCAGACCCTTGCGCGCGTCGAGCAGGGCGAGATCCTGCGGCGTGGTGACGATCAGCGCGGCGGACACGGGCATGCGCTGCGCCAGGGTCAGGTGAATGTCGCCGGTGCCGGGCGGCAGGTCGACGATCAGGTAGTCGAGCTCCTGCCAGTGGGTTTCCTGCAACAGGCGGGTCAGCGCCTGAGTGATCATCGGCCCGCGCCAGATCACCGGGGCTTCTTCATCGACGAGAAAGCCGATGGACATGCATTGCAGGCCGTGGCCGAGCATTGGCTGCAGCTTCCCCGCACGCGTTTCAGGCAAGCCGCTGAGACCGAGCAGCCGCGGCTGGCTGGGCCCGTAGAGATCCGCATCGAGCATGCCGACATTCGCGCCATCGGCCGCCAGGGCCAAGGCCAGGTTGACCGCCGTGGTGGACTTGCCCACGCCGCCCTTGCCCGACGCGACCGCGATCAGGTGTTTGACGCCCGGCAGGGGCTGGCTGGTGGTCGAGGCCGGCGTCACCGACCAGTCGATCTCGACCGTCACCGCGGTGGCTTGGGTGTGGGCCAGCAGCAGAGCCTTCAGCGCGCGGCTGAGGGCATCACGATAGCCGTCCGCAGGAAAGCCCAGGGCAAGGCGAAGGTGCAGCTGCGAGCCGTCGACGCGTAGCTCACGCACCGCGCCGGCGCTGAGCAGGTCGCAGCCGAGACAGGGCTCGATCCACTGGGACAGGGAGTGCTCGGCCTGCTGACGCAGCCCGACGGCGGGTGTCGCGAAGCGGTGAAGGTTCATGGCGTGCTCCAGGCGGGATCGAATGGCTTTTTTGCAGGCGTGAGGGGGGCGCCGAGTCTTTGCTTGCGCTCAAGCGGTGAACGCTTCGCCCGCAAAGCTCGCGCCCAAAGGGGGCTCGGTTATTTCTCGACGAAGGCGCGCTCGATTACGTAGTCGCCAGGTTCGCCCTGCTGCGAGGAGGCTTCGAAGCCCATCCCGTCAAGCATGGCGGTCAGCGCGTCGAGCATCGCCGGGCTGCCGCAGAGCATCACGCGGTCGCTGTCCTTGTTCAGCGGCGGCAGGCCGATGTCGGTGGCGAGCTGGCCGGTTTCCACCAGCGTGGTGATGCGGCCCTGGTTGCGGAACGGCTCGCGGGTGACGGTGGGGTAGTAGATGAGCTTGTCGCGCACGGCTTCACCGAGGAATTCATGCTCCGGCAGCTCGTGGGTCAGGTAGTCGTGGTAAGCCAGTTCGCTGACCTCGCGCACGCAATGCACCAGCACGATCTTGTCGAAGCGCTCATAGGCTTCCGGGTCGCGAACGATGCTCATGAACGGCGCGAGGCCAGTGCCGGTGCCGAACAGATAAAGGTGCTTGCCGGGCCGCAGGTCATGCATGACCAGCGTGCCGACCGGCTTGCGGCTGACCAGGATCGGGTCGCCTTCCTTGAGATGCTGCAGGCGCGAGGTGAGCGGGCCGTCCGGCACCTTGATGCTGAGAAACTCCAGATGTTCGTCATGGTTGGCGCTGACGATGCTGTAGGCGCGCATCAGCGGCTTGCCCTCGACGCCGAGGCCGATCATCACGAAGTGACCGTTCTCGAAGCGCAGGCCTGGATCGCGGGTGGTGGTGAAGCTGAACAGGGTGTCGTTCCAGTGGCGAACGCTGAGAACGCTTTCAGTACCGATTGCAGCCATGGCAAAACCTCCAAACAGTCAAAGGGAAACGAGGCAGGAAAACCGTCAGGGCGACGCGAGCGCCAGCATCGCCATCGCGCCCAGCAGCAGGCCGACGCTGAGCACCACCAACAGCAGCATTGGCCGCCAGCCCTGGGGAAAGAGTTCGCTGAGGGTGGTGCGCATGCCGAGCGCCGCCATGGCGAGCAGCAGGCAGGCACTGGACGCGGCCACCAGCCCTTCGCGCAACCCGGGCGGTAGCCAGCCGAGGCTGTTGAGGCCGAACAGGGCGAGAAAACCGAGCAGGAAAAACGGGAACTCACTGCTGGCGGACTCACCGCGGCGCAGCAGCCAGCCGAGGAGCAACACCAGTGGCGCCAGCAGCGCGACGCGCAACAGCTTGGTCAGCGTGGCGACGTCGCCGGCCGTCTCCGACACCAGGTAGCCGGCACCGGCTGCCTGGGCGACATCATGGATACTGGCGCCGAGCAGCAGACCGCGCTCCACTTCGCTGTAGCCCAGCGCGCCGAGCAGCGGCGGGTAGAGCAGCATCGACAGCGTGCCCAGCGCGGTGACGCCCACCACGACGCCGAGCAGCCGGCGATCTTCCAGTTTGCCGGCGGGAATCACCGCCGCCACCGCGATTGCCGCCGATACGCCGCAGATTGCCACCGCCACGCCGGCGACCAGGCTGTGTAGCCGCGGCAGGCCGAGCCAGTGGCCGAGCAGCAATGCGCCACCGATGACCAGCGGCACGCTGCTCAGCACGATCAAGAGCGGCAGGCTGCCGACGCTGAGCAGTTGCTCGACGCCAATGCGCGCGCCGAGCAGGGCCACGCCGATGCGCAGGATCTGCCGGCTACAGAAAGTCACTCCAGCCTGCATGCGTGGTTCAGCGGCCTGATTGGCGAAGCCAAAGCCCAGCAGCAGGACCAGCATCAGCGCGGGCGCGCCGTAGTGCTCGGCGAGAAAGCTGCCGGCCAACGCCAGCACCGCGCACAGTGCCGCGCCTGGATACAGCCGGCAGAGCGCCGTGAAGGGCGGCGCGAGCCGTTGCTGGACGCGCGTGTTCATTGCAGGCGCTCGCCCAGTTCACGCAGATAGGCCCAGGGGTAGAGCCCGCGGTAGTGGCCGTCGCTGAAGTGAAACTGCACACCGCTGACACCGGACACCTCCAGCCGGTCGACGCCCACATCGGCATCGATCAGGGTCAGCACGCCGCGTTGCTGCGCCTGGGCGCACATCGAGCAGGCGCAGGATTTGCGCAGCGCCAGGCAGCTCATCTGGCTGCGCACGCCATCTGGCCAGAGCACTTCCAGGATCTTTTGCGCCTTGCGCAGGCGGATCTCGGTGGGCGGTGCGATCAGGGTTTGGGTAGTCATGGGCGATTCCTCAACCAATCAGAAACAAGGGGCGGACAGACGCGGCGGGTAGCCTTCCGGAAAAATCAGCGCAGGCGCTTCCGGGGTCCTGACGAGTTGGCTCGGCTGCTCGACCGGCCTGGCGCTGCCGGACAACGCAGCGCTGCCGATCAGCAAGCCCAGCAGGGCGCGACGCAGCCAACTCGTCATGACAAGTTCGGGCATGGCTCAGCGCTCCAGAAACTGCAGCTTTTCGCCCTGATCGACCCAGGTGTCGGCCTCGGCCAGCGGGCTGTTGGTCTGGGTGATCACCGGCCAGACCTCAGCCAGCTCGGCATTGAGCTCGATGAAGTGGCTCTGCTCGGCAGGCAGCGCGTTGTCGGCGAAGATCGCGTCGGCCGGGCATTCCGGTGCGCAGAGGCTGCAGTCGATACAAGTCTGCGGGTTGATCACCAGGAAGTTCGGCCCCTCATGGAAGCAATCCGCCGGGCAGACTTCGACGCAGTCGGTGTACTTGCAGCGGATGCAGTTTTCTGTAACGACGTAGGTCATTTGGTCCTCCTTGAAACGACTGCGCTTGCGGATGCTGCTTCGCCTTGGCTAGGCGCTCCCGCCCCGCTGCGCTCGTGACGTTTCGGCTTCAACTTCTGTGCTAGGGAATGGGTAAAACTCAGAACGTAGGGCGGGTCGCGCCCGCCCTACGTTCGTTATGCCGCCGCGTCGAGTTTCGACATGGCCCAGCGGGCCAGCTTGCGCACGTCCGGGTCCGGGTCGTCCATGGCGGCTTCGACGAAGGGCCGGCCATCGCTGTGGGCGATCGCTCCCAATGCGCCGATGGCGGCCTTGCGCAGGTTGCTCATGGGGTCGCGGGCGCAGATGCCGAGCGCCGGTATGGCACCGATCGCTCCGAGCTTGCCGAGCGAGTCCACGGCTTTCTCACGGACCTGCCAGAAGCTGTCGTGCGTGGCGTCGACCAGCGGTTGCAGCGCCGCCTGATAGTTGAGCTTGCCGATGCTCACGGCGGCCTCGACCCGTACCTGCCAGTTCGCGTCTTTTAGCAGGCCGACGAGCGTTGGGCCGACCTGCTCGGGTGTGGCGTAGACCAGGGCGCCGGTGGCGGCGCGGCGGACCTCGGCGTCCTCGTCGTGCTGGGCGCGTTCCTTGAGTGCCGGCAGGTTCTCGGTCTGTTTCAGCCAGCCGAGTACCGCGACTGCCTCGCGCCGCACGCCAGCATCGGCGGCCTGCATGCGCTGCAGTGCCGGCGCCTGGGCGGCCGGATTGCGCAGCGGTTTGACTGCCCGCAGGATGCCGGCCACGACGAAAGGATCGTCCGTGCCCTCTAATGCTTCGAGCAGCGGCATCGCCGCAGCCGGGTCTTTGAGGTCGGCCAGCGCATGGGCGGCGGCGTTGCGCACGACTTCACTGCTGTCCTGCAGGGCGGCGATCAGCGCGTCGGCGATGTCCACCGCGTCGAATTCGTCGACCACCTTGGCGGCTTCCTGACGCACCGCGGGATCTGCGTCGTTGAGCGCAAGGATCAGCAGTTCGGCGGCTTCCGGCTCGCCGCAATCGACCAGTTCCAGCACCGCGACGCGGCGAATGCCGGGGTCTTCGGAGCCAAGGTTGATGGCAATCTGCTGCAGCATGGGATCGTCATAAGTCTTCATCAGCGGCTCCTCAGCGCAGCAGGTAGGGAATGTTCACCTTGACCGCATCGGTCGGGCAGTCGGTCTCGCAGGGCATGCAGTACCAGCATTCGTCATATTTCATGTGCGCCTTGCCGGTGTCCGGGTTGATCCACAGGACATCCAGCGGGCAGACGTCAATGCAGACGCGGCAGCCTTTCTCGGCAATGCATTTCTCTTCGTCGACGACAACCGGGACGGCAGAGCGGTGGTTGGCTACGGGCATGGTCGTTTCCTCGAAACAGGGGGAAGCACGGGCTCCCGGAGGGCGAAACGTGTTCGCCCGTTGGCATCAGGGGTCGGGCGAGTGGATTCGCCTCTACGGGTCGTTGTCAGGCATTCGCGGCGCGCTTGACCCGCAATTTGCTGTAGGCGTCCTTCTCTTCGCCCAGCGGGACGAGGTAGTCGGCGACCGGGCGCTTGCCGTGGGCCATCTGGCCGTTGGCGTCCTTGAACAGGCGGCTGTGGTAGAACCACTCGGCGTTGTCCTGCTCGGGAAAATCGACCCGGTAGTGGTACAGGCCCCAGCGCGATTCGGTGCGGTACAGCGAGGCGCGCGCGGCCATCTCGGCGCAGTCGATGATCGACTGCACTTCCAACGCGCGGAGCAGTTCGTGGGGGTCGGCGGCGGCGAGTTTCGGCACGTCTTCGCGTACGGCGAGAATGCGTTCGAGGCCGATCTCCATCTTCTTGGTCACTTTCGGCGGCTGCAGGTAGTCGTTCACCAGGCGGCGCACCTTGTATTCCATCTGCTCCGGCGGAATGCCGTCCTTGACCAGGAGCGGCGCCTGGATGCGCGCCAGCTCGGCGGCAATGAAGGTTTCGTCGAGTACGGGCTCGCTGCGCTCCTTGACGAAGGCGGCGGCGCTTTCACCGCAGATCTGTCCATAGACGAAGGCGCCGAGCATGTAGTTGTGCGCCACCGAGGCCATGTCGCCGGCGCCGTAGAGGCCGGGCACGGTGGTGGCACCGGTCTCGTCTGTCCACACGCCGGAGGCCGAATGCCCGGAGCAGAAGCCGATCTCGGAGATGTGCATCTCGACCATGCGCTGGCGATAGTCGACCTGGCGGCCTTCGTGGAAACGCCCGCGGGTCGGCCGCTCATTGGTGTGCAGCACGGTCTCGATTTCCTGGATGGTTTCCTCGGCCAGATGATCGAGCTTGAGGAACACAGGTCCCGTTCCGGACTCCAGTTCCTTGAAGAACTCCAGCATCATCTGCCCGGACCAGTAGTCGCATTCGATGAAGCGTTCGCCGTAGGCGTTGGCGGTGAAGCCGCCGAGCGGGCCGGTGACGTAAGCGCAGGCCGGGCCGTTGTAGTCCTTGAGCAGCGGGTTGACCTGAAAGCACTCGAGATTCACCAGATCGGCGCCGACGTGGTAAGCCATGGCGTGGCCATCGCCGCAGTTGGCCGGGTTCTCGTAGGTGCCGAACAGGTAGCCGGAGTTGGGCAGGCCAATGCGTCCGGCGGCGCCGGTGGCCATGATCACCGCCTTGGCGCGAATGATGATTGGCTCGGCGGTGCGGGTGTTCACTCCGATCATGCCGGCGATGTTGCCGTCCGGGTCCTTGAGCAGGCGGGTAGCCTGGAAGCGGTTCTCGATCTCCACCCGCACGCGGCGCAGGCGGCGGTAGAGGATCTTCTTGACGTTGTGGCCCTCGGGCATCGGCAGCACGTAGGTGCCCAGGTGGTGCACCTTCTTCATGTCGTAGTCGCCGGTTTCATCCTTCTGGAAATGCACGCCCCAGGAGTCGAGCTTTTCGATCATCGGGAACGAGCGTGTGGCATAGGCCATCAGCGCCGGCTGGTGGACGATGCCGTCGTTGGCGATGGTGATTTCCTTGACGTACTGCTCGGGCGTGGCGTGGCCGGGGACCACAGCGTTGTTGAGCCCGTCCATGCCCATCGAGATGGCGCCGGAGCGCTTGACGTTAGCCTTCTCCAGCAGGATGACCTTGAGGTTCGGGTCCTGCTCCTTGACGGTCACGGCGGCCATGGGGCCGGCGGTGCCGCCGCCGATGACCAGCACGTCGGTGTCGATGACTGGGATGCCGTTGATAGTGGTCATGTTGCCTCCTATTTCCGATCCACTCGGAACTGGTATTTGAATGCGTCGCCGCGGTAGCAGAGGTATTCGAAGTCGATGGGGCGGCCGGCGCGGTCGTGGGTCAGCCGCTCGACGCGCAGGATGGGTTCACCGGGCTTGAGGGCCAGGTAGTGCTGGTGTTCCTCGTCCGCCAGGGTGGCGTCGAGGCTGATGTCGGCGCGCCCGAGGGCGATACCGAAAGCGTTCTCGAGCATCGGGAAGATGTCGCCGGACAGGTCCAGGCCGAACAGCCGCCGGCCGATGTCGAGGGGGAAGTAACTGTTCTCGACGCAGACGGCTTCGCGGTTGAGGTAGCGCACGCGCTTGACCTCGACCACCTCTTCGCCGACCAACAGATGCAGCGCGGCGACCACGGCCTTGGGCGGCTTGCGCTCCTGAATCGACAGCAGCCGCGCGGTGGCTTCATAGCCTTGGGCAGCCATGGCCTCGCCGAAACCCTGCAGGCGCTGCACGTTCTGCACGGCCTTGGGCTTGCTGACGTAAGTGCCTTTGCCTTGGGCACTGAACACCAGCCCTTCGTTGTGCAGGTCGCGCAGCGCCTGGCGAATGGTGATGCGGCTGACGCCAAAGGCGTTCATCAGCTCGTTTTCCGAGGGCAGTCGCTCATGCACGACGTAGCTCCCTTCGAGAATCTTGCGCCGCAGGTCGTCGCGAATCTGCACGTACAACGGTAGTGGCGACTGGCCGGGAGCGAGTGACTGGGTGCCTTTCATTGGCGGCGCTCCAGCCTGTCATGACAGGTCATGTCGAGCGTGGGTGCGCAAATGCGTGCGTTGGCCATGGCTCAGCCTCCGTTCTGCTGCTGGAAGGCGCGCAGTGTTTCCTGGCGGATCAGATCCAGGCACTGGCGCTTGTAGTCCATGAACGCGGCGCTGGTAAGCAGGCTCTGCTCGCGCGGACGGGGCAGGCTGACCTTGATGTCGGCGATGATCCGACCGGGGCTGGCGCTCATCACCACGATGCGGTCGGAGAGGAACACCGCCTCGTCGATGTCGTGCGTGACGAACACCACGGTGTTCTTGAATTCGCGCCAGATCTCCAGCAGGTTCTCCTGCATCATGATTCGCGTCTGCGCGTCCAGCGCACCGAAGGGTTCGTCCATCAGCAGCACGCTGGGGTAGTTGGCCAGCGCGCGGGCAATGCCGACGCGCTGCTGCATGCCGCCGGACAGCGTGCCGGGGTAGGCGTCCTCGAACGCGGCCAGACCGACCAACGAAAGAAAGGTGCGTGCCACGCTGCACGCCTCGTTGCGCGAGGCACCGGCCATCAGCGGGCCGAAGGCGACGTTGTCGCGCACGGTCTTCCAGGGGAACAGCGAGTGCTGCTGAAACACCATGCCGCGATCCGGGCTCGGTGCGTCGACACCTTTACCGTCGATGGTCAGCTCACCGC
>Ga0114898_1001222_pt1 | contig 15886 bp, 27 predicted proteins | sample Malvired_Geostar_FD_83496 | JGI IMG/M metagenome (GOLD analysis project Ga0114898, IMG submission 83496) | Marine viral communities from the Global Malaspina Expedition - Malaspina viral metaG DeepMed_Geostar | ecosystem: Environmental > Aquatic > Marine > Oceanic | place: Mediterranean Sea... | reverse complement strand
GTTATGTGCTTGGCATTGGACAAAGCGGTACGACAGGAAAGGTCTTGTCAGGTTGGCTGAATCCCTCAAGGAAATGGGGTTGGGTCCAAAGAAGGGCGAGAACACTGCGACTTGGGGGGCCAGATGTCGATCTCATCTAACGAAACTAAAACTGGCCAAAGACCTGCATCTGGCGTAACCAAAGCAGAGTCCCTTGGATATCGAAAACCTAAATATATAGAAAGGAAAAAGCCGACACAGTTCAATAGTAAACGAGAGAAATGGCAGTACATGCAGGATCATGGGCTGTCGGAGATATACCAACTCGTCAAAGATATATTTGGCGATATCGGTGAACCTGAGATATTCATTGCCCCGGTCGAGTGATCGGGGTTTTTTTATATGAGCGCGCTTGAAGAAGAATTGGCATTGCAGATAAAAGCAGAGGGTCTGATTGAACCCAAGCGCGAATACCGATTCCATCCTGTCAGGAAGTGGAGGTTTGACTTCTATTGGCCAGATGTTATGTGCCAGCAGGGATGGTTTGGTGGTGTTGCATGTGAGGTCGAGGGTGGAACCTACATTGGAGGGCGGCACACAAGAGGTGCTTCCTTTGAAAAAGATGCTGAAAAATACAACGAGGCGGCGTTGATGGGCATTCTGGTTCTGCGTGTCACTGGCAAGCAAGTCAAAAACGGACTTGCTATTGAATGGCTAGGGAGAGCGTTATGCCTGAAGGGTTTCCGTCAGCCTACACAGCAGTTGGATGGGCCTATCGAAGAGTAAATACCCCGATAATTACTAAACCGTCCATCTTCTATATGGGAGCAAAAACGAGGATGGATTTTAATCCCACACTAACACCGTGGGACAAGGTGGCCGAGGCCGCTTTTATTCTCAAGAACTTGGAAAGAGTCTGCAAGCCTATGGAATTGCTGGCCGTGAGGCTGTATTTCTGTGGTGATGAGGGGTCTATGACCACGGCTTTGGCTACATATCTTAGCCGCAGAATCCACAAGGATCGGTGGTTCGTCAGGGACGCCTTGCTTCAGTGGTCTACTGGACGACCCCAACATACGACCCGATGGTGGGCTAAAAGGTACAATATTGGTCAGGCCACAGTGGTCAGATGGTCTAAGAAAATCAGGGGGGAGGTGGATATAGCCTTCAAGAATGGCTTGAACAAAGCCGAGGAAGCCCTTGAAGAATCAGGACATATCGTCAGATTGTGAGCGGTTCAGGGGCATACCCCAAATGGTATAATAGAAACATGGGGAAGAGTGTTTTATAAAACTTGTTCTAAGAAAGTCCCCATTTCGTTTTTGCAATTTATTTTTATCCTATTCTCTCAACATGTTGGCATGAACCCAGATTAAAAAAAGGGAGGGCTTTCGCCCCCCCCCCGCTTTCTTATAAACCGCGCGCGGCGGCTTCAAAATCGGCTAGGTTGAATTCCTCTCCTCTGGTTCTAAAGAAACCATTATAGTGAGGATGGGTTTCCATAAACTTACGGCTATACCATCGCGACCATTTGTTAGACAATTTGAACTGACCGCCTTCGTCTATCTCCGTTTCCCATCTTAACCTATGGAATACGGCCCTAGCGGAGTAGTGTTTTTTGCCTGACGAGATCGTCTCGAACGTGAATTTTTCGAATCGTTCCCAGATTTCTGGATGCTCCAGATCGAACTCATCGAATTTCCGTTTGCTAATTTCAGTCATAAATATTTCCTCAGTCAAAAACGTGAGTGACGGGGATAATCGGCAACATGCGAGGTATCTGCCGTGACGTTGCTAATCTAACGACGCCCCGTCTCGCCGTGCTTTTGCTCACGGCAGTTCGGTTAATGACGCAGAATGTAGTGCCTCGTACCCACCCACCTCAAAAGAGGTGAAGTACGAACAGCCACTCATTCCCAAGGCTAGAACAAGCAAAATTACTTTCATCTGATTCTCTCCCTGTAGTTTTCGTGGAGTCCGGTGCGCTTCCATCTGTCTCTCGCTGTTTTGCCGGGTCTTGAAACCCCGGTTTTCTCAAAACATGTTGAGTGCCAAGTTGGTAGCGACCCCATAGACGAGCGTTGTGCCTGTGTCATGTGGTACTTGAGCGTACCCGGCAGATCGCCACGATCATTTGGTTTGGTCTGCTTTCTCATCTGAGTTCCTCTTGGATGAACTTTCTGGCAACTTCTTGAATAACCAGTTGCCTGATCCAAGCCGACAGGTTCTGACCATTGCGGGTGGCGCATGTTTCCGCCTCTGTCCGCAGGTCTGGATCGAGAACTGTCGTTGTTCGGACCCTGTTTGTGGTATCGGACCATCGATCAGCCCGGTCGTTTAGGTGCGTAACGTAGTCTTTCATGTCCATTACGTTATATTACCACCTTAGCCTTGTATAGTGGTGCTTTACCTTTCCAATTAGCCTCGACCATCGAGGCCATGAGAAGTTCCTTCAAGGCTTTTTCATAACCATGACCGACACCTGAGTACTTGCCGATGGTTGGGCCATCGTGCCAACCCTCGTGGTCGGACATCCAGTTATGAATTTGTTCCCAATCTGGTATGCCCGGTTTCTGCTTTCGAGGCATACCGTGGGGATTCATACGATCATCTTTCTTGCCCTTCTTGAAGGGATTGATGATGTTCTTAGGTTTGTTGGGGCCAAAAGCACCGCCTTTCAGCGATTCAGGCATTTGGTGCTTTGACTTGGTGGCCTTAGTGTTGACCTCTGAAACAGGAAGTTTATTTTCCTGAGTTGGAGGATTGGCAAGTTGTATTTTGCGGAATATGATTACCATTGAACTTTTGGTTGGAACCTTTGTTCCTGTATTCTGCAAGATGTCGTATACATCAACCCTGCCCTGCTTTCTGGCTCGATAACTAACCGATCTATAATTACGCGCCCATTGAGTTGCATGGGCATTAGAAGGGAAGGTTATTATGGTTTCGCCTCTGTCGATTGCCATATTGGCAAGATCGACACATTGACGCATTAGTTCCGTCATGTCGCTCATCAAATAATACCTCGTGTGTTAAAGGTGAACTTAGATCATACCACAGGTACAGGGTAATACATACCCCGCTTACTCAGCCGCCATTCTCACTATCACGTTTTTCAATGGCGCAAAAAAAAAGAAATAAAAAAAATCGCCACCGCCGAGCCGAGGCCGTGGCCCCAATTCGACGGTGACGTTCGCGCTACCGGACGTGAACCGGCGTCGCACCGTTCGCGGGTGATCTACCCGACGCCCGGTCATGCCAGAGTTTCACCCGGCGCACTTCACTGGGCGTCGTGTTACCGACGATACGCTGATTGCTGACGCCTAGATCACGAGCGATACGCTCCCAATTGATTCTATGCGTCACGAGAAATTCGACTGTCGCGACAATCCCATTCGAACCGGAAACCTCATCTTGCCCGGAATCGAGAATGGTTTTTCTCGCGATGGCCTCGCGCTCTTTCAGCGTTGCCAGTTCCAATCGAATGCGATGTAACTCATCGACGGCGTCGCGAACATCAGCCGCGCTGGCCGCCAGATTTTTCCATTTCATAGGTTATTCTCCACTTGTTGAGGGTTTGTTAATCAGGGTGACATACTCTCCGAAATTCTTTTCGAACACGTCGATAAGATTATCGTAATCGCCAGACATCATCTGGTGTTGTATGTCGCGGAACCGAATGTCTAACTGTCGGCAAAGGTCTTGAGCGTGGGCCATCAATGCAAAGGCGTTGCCCTGCTCACCCGATACATCTATTACATGTGTCATGTGTTACCTCGCGTTATAGCAACATGAAAATAATCGCGAACGCCATGATCGAAAAAACAATCGTGGCGAATCGCGGACTCGTTCTCCGAATTGAATCGAAGAACATCCACAAGATTAAAGCGGAACCGAGCGATGCAATTATTGTCATCATCGTCGGCCCCGCTTGCAATCAAGTGCATACAAACAGCAGGAGGCGAATTTGCGTTTCCATTGTTTGGCATCAGGTATCCAACCTGTTTGGGAATACGGATGCTCTAAATGGTCACTCTCCCACGTCAAAGTTTTTGTAACCTTGCGTACCCATCTATCGATGTCATACGCAAAAACAATGAACGACCCGTGATAGAGATGATCCGCTCTGTACTCGACAGCGTAGGTGTTATGAAACAGTCGCCATCTTAATCGTGCTGACGTTAGATCGGGCAGTTCCATAAACTCTTCGAATGCTTCGGATACAGGATAAACAAACAACGACGCCTCTGCCTGTTTCAACTGAGTAGCGTTCATCGTTAATCCTCGCGTTAGAAAATAAAAAAGTGGAATAGTTTGAAATCATAACCACCATTGGATTTTCCCTGCGAGGAATTAACTTGGGATGACGTGTACTGACTCGCCCCACTCAACGCGCTTTAACATAGGTGCGTCGGTGATACCCCATAGTACCGGGTAGTCAGGCACATCCTTTGGCCATCTACAGCGACCGTCCGTAAAGTAGATCAGCGCATCAACATCGTCGATGTTGTCCTCAACATATTTGAAGACAGGATCAAATCTAGTTCCACCGCGACCCGGAAAGACAAAGCCAGATGCATCGTCCGGGTACTCGTCCGACTCGAAGAAAGAAACGCCTTCGAGTATTACTCGTGTGTCGCAGGGAATGTAGGTGACACTGCACTGGTACTTTTCGGCAACATCCAAAAGAGATGACAACATCAACACGGCCTCGGCATCAGTAACACTGCATGACGAATCACAGGCCACAACCAAATGATTAAGACCACGCCGTTCGATAGAGGAAAAATATCCTTCCTCTAGCATTCGACGATTGGGACGCGACCATGTTTCCTCTGTGCGTGTAGCGTTACGCGCGCAAAAGTCATCGATCAAATCTTCCCATTGGATGTCGATGTCGTTACGTCCTCGAAGATTAGAAAGCATATTGCCTGAGCAATCGCCATGCTCTCTCTTTTCTTCTTCCATGATGGCAACCGTGATAGCGGTATCCCATTCGATCTCCAGATTGTTGTCGGTTACAGGTGCTTGCCTGAATTCACCATCGACACCCTCTGTGGGATCGGGAACATCATCAGGCCCATACACTGTGGGGCCATCGTTACTGCTATCGCCATCGTTACTGTTGTCGTTTCCGGGTTGTTCCGGTTGGCCGTCACCCTCGCCGGGTTCTCCCGGTTGATCTGGTTGATCAGGTGGCGGTGGTGTACGACGTTCGTTGCGATAGATGCGCTCGAATGACCAACCATCGTAATCGTGATTGATCAAAACATTTTCGAGATGCATCATCCCGGCATTGTCTAGCATGTTGTTGATCTCGTAATCACCCGCAACATTAGCGGTCTTGTGATCCATGCCATCTTTCATGCGAAAGGGATGTTTCTTAACAACGTGGAATACTTCATGTAACCATAGTGCCGTGACCCCTCGTTTCGTTAACTTGATAACGAACCAAGGATTGAAACCAATGATCACTGCGTCGGTGTACGCCGTCTCGCAGGTAAAGTCAGGCACAAGTTTTAATCTCAAACCTGTGCGCGTTACTGCGCCATATTTCTTGGCACCGCGCGACCGACCTATCTGCATCAGGTCAGTCGCCTGTTGTGCAACCTTCACCCACTCGGCGGAATGAATGATCGAAATATTTTCCATGCATTCTCTCCACTTGTGTTAGAAGTAATCAGAAGCCGTGGCCTTTGCCTTAGCCTCAACTTTCTTTGCCTTGGTTGCGATGCGTTCTCGCACAGTTTCCACCGTCTTCAATTGTTCGGCGTTGTACTGGCATAGTTCGCGCGCTTCTTTGCAAAGTTCATCGAGCGCGGGATCACCAAGATTACATTTAGGTATGATCACCTCGACCAATTCGCGGACGTGATCAATCAATGAGTCTTGTGTTCTGGTGTCCCCGGCCTTCTTCGATAATATGTCGGCCATGTTGCCAACCTTATCGATGAATCGCTCTAGCAAGTCGCTGTGAATCTTTTTAACCATTGCGTCTTGCCTGTCCTGCTCTTCGCGTCGCATCTCGTCGGTGTACTTCCCGGCGTCGATGTTGCCGACAGTAGGAATACCAAACAGCGCGACGTTATGAGAAAACTTAGAGCGCACCTCTTCGAGTGGCGGGTAATCTTCGCGATTAAATAAACCGCCCATCAGTTTTTGTCCTTTCTCAATAAATGAATCGTAATTATTAAGCAGGACATTGATCGCCTCGTCGCGATCATCTAACAGTACACCCAACTCTTCCATCGCAGTCGGCATGGAAGATACAACGATTAAGCGCGGTGCTTTCGACTGACCGTTATCGTCAGTGGCCTGTGGTAATTTGAAAGTCCACTTCTTTACCCATGCCCTGATCGCACCGTTAGCCGATACAACAGGCGATATATCCTCCTTATAAAAACGATTCTTAGTAAAAAGGAATGCATTTGGTTCGGCATCGTATTGCTTGACTAACTCTGCACTTACCTCGTCATCCTTAACCTTGAATGACATGTTGCTGAGTCGAACGCCGACCATCATGCAGTCCTCGCTTAGTACTGGCTGAGTGCCAGATACATCTGCTACTACACTTGGTGCCATGATTTTATCCTCGTGTTGGCTTACCTAAACACCATGCAGAAACGTGATAAACATTCTGCACAGTGTTTCGAACGAGGGCCACTCGTTCTCATCAGTAGGCGTTATGCATTCAAGGCGTCGCAATTGAGTGCCATGAATTCTTTGAACACCGGGTGCGCTTCGCCCTTGGCAGGTTTCCACTCAGGGAAATCGATTTGACGTTTGGGGTCTTTGCATTCGGTAGCAAAGTAAGTAACGTCCTGCGCCCAAATCTGTTGGATGTCTTCACCGAGACGTGAGACGTACTGCCAGTAGATACTGGCGTTACTGTTGTTGGTGAATCGTGCCAACATGTATGCGACAACGATGCAAAGATCAACGCGCTCACAACCATTCTGCGTTGTGTTCGCCTGTCGTACATGTATGTCGGATGTTGTTACCGTTTCACCGGGCAGTCGGCAGTGTTCCGGGTCAGCCTCGACCTCTTCTCGTGTCGGCAACAGATCAATACCACCGCACATCGATGCGAACTCAGAGCCAATCGAGATACCGACCTCCGAGCAAGCATGTAGTCTTATCTCTTCGATGTCGGTAACACCATTGATCAGCATGCTGACTCGCTCCCATGAACGAGCAGACGCACTAACGATTCTCCCATCCTTCGGATTGAAATCGTTAAGCGCATCAGGGTGCGCGCGGATGTAAGTAACGACACGCCAATCGATGTTGTTGTTCACTGCCCATGCGCGCCATGACTCAACGTCGGGCATCAATTGAACATGCGAGAAACGATCAGCGGTATGACTTAACATCTTTGTCGTACCGGCACGATCCGTGTGCGGGTTACCCGCCATGACTACGATAACGTGATCAGCCTTCACATCGTCGGGCTGTGCCTCACCGTTACCCGGCCCCGGCAAAACATTTGTGTCACCGATTCTGCGCTCGTGCGGAATGCGTCCACCAACCAACTGAACGATTCCTGATGCTTGCGGAAACTCATCAAGGAACAGAATGACACGGCCACAACCTTCGCGTGGCCACCATGACGGCGGTGCATACACGGTGTTGTAATCGGTGCAAGCCTTGTCGATACCTTGTCGGTAAGGAATACCGCGAACATCGACGGCGTCACATTCAGCGAGACGTACCTCGATCACAAGGTAACCATACTGCGATGCGATCTGGTACACGATGGCCGACTTACCAATTCCACGCTGACCCCAAATCATTATCGGCAACGTCGTTTCGATATGACGGCGCAGTTTCATTACAAGGGCAGACACCAGAACAGGGAAACCAAACAAACATGACTCCTCGTCATACACTAAGTTCAACATGTTGATAATACCTCGCTAGGTTTTGATGCAGAATGCATCGTGATGCCCTTAACCAAAACGTGATAATGATTAAGGGCATGGACGATAAATTCTATTTCAGTTCACGTCCCGGCCAGTTGCACCAGATGTTGTTATCGTCAATGGCTCGACACTTGCCATGCTTGCGACAATGACCACAAAGATTGTTGACCAACCAATCCTGATGCTCGTCCGCTTTCTGTTGCTTAGTCTTGCGTTGCCGTTTCACTTCGTACCCCAAGGTAGTGCATAGTGCTTGGCACATTCGGGGCCGTAACCAACAGTCGTTGACCGCTCGTCCTTGAGTGAGTGCATACAGAAACAACAGTTACCAGACAGGCGACCGTAGTCACTGGCAACACCGGCAGGATCATCAGCGAATTTTACTAACGCACTGCCGACATCAGTTGGTGCCTCGCGTGTTGGAAAGTACTCGCCTGTGTGCGGGTTGATCTTTCCGTAATACGTTGACTCGTGATAACCGCCTTCACTCTTAACATAGACCCAACCGGGATTCGCTCCACGTTCCCCGGCAAGGGACACAACAACTTCACCGCCATTCTCATCTCGACGCATTCGAAACTTGGGAAACTTGAGATGCTGTTTGGCATGTTGAAGCATAAGCACTAACGCACCGAGGTTACCGATAGCAACAACCTTGGGCCGTGGATTGTCTTGCTCATCTTCAATCTTGAGTAGCAGTGCTACTTGTTTGTGTGAAAGGGGATACTGATCAGCGCGCCCAATGATGTCAGTCAAGATCGGATGCGCTAACGTACCATCGACAACACGTTGTGCAATGCGCGTTACATCTGCATTGGCTTTGTTTTCATCGAGCATTAGATAACTCCTGAGTAGTCGAAGAGAATTAATAAAAAGATCGCAACAACAACGATCAAACCTGTTAACCCATAAACAAATTCCTTAGTCATTGATCACCTCGCAGAACATGTGCATCGTTGCGATGCCCCGGCTTAGTAGATGTAACTACGATCACCAACGGGCATGTAATTGTCTGAGCCACTAGGCCAAAGGCGTAGCCTCGTAACGATTGTTACCCTTGAGTCCGAGTCAAGGAACAAGATGCAACGATGCGAATATCAGAACGCCAGTGAACCGGCGTGTTCAGAAACGTAGAAGGTAAGACTGCTAGGTATTTCTTTCTCGACAACTTTAACAACACGGTCTCGAATCTTTACATCATCGAAAGACAACTGACCGAAACGGTTCTGCTTGTATTGAAAGTTACTGCCACGCTTACCACGGAATGAACGCATGACCGAACAAGAAAAGCGATACGTCATCTCTCTTTTTTTCTTGCCAATCTTTCTGCCTTGTTCCTTGCGCTCTGGTGTTCCATGTTCGGCAGTGCCGATTGATTTACTTAGTGCTAGTTTGTGTTGCGGACTAACAGCAAAGTTAATCATGTGAACGAACGCATCAGACGGCGGGACAAACTCTATTGATCGCGACATAAGCGTACCTCGCAGATTGTTAAAAGGAATACATCGACAAACACTCGAACGGCTCGTCTCTACATTGGCGAGAGTAGTAGTCGCACAAGGCATTATCTCTTTCGAGTGTTAGCAGTTAACCGGGCACAAAGTTTACCGAGTGCTTGTCGATGCAATCCAAATGCCATGCGTTGTGATTAGTTCAGCAGGTAAGTAGTAGTGGCTCTGACATGGACAGTCGCCGACGAACGTTAACAACAATCGATGGGAACACCTCGACCACAACAACGCTTCACCTAACAGTGAGGCAACATACATGGCAGTCCTACTAGATCGTGCGGACAAACATACACAACGGCATGGACTTTCAAACCATTAGTCTCTAAAGCGACAAACCTGAATAGCCCTTAGTACTGCTGATCTCTAGGCACGCTATTCTGTCCTGCCGGTAAGCACGAGCGAGGTAAACGATGGCAACAAGCGCGGGACAGCCAGAGCCAAATTAGGCGACTCTTTCGTCCGTACCTCGACTCCTCCGGGATTGGTCTATATAAGCATTTCCTTATGGCCCCGAAATGTCCGGGGGGAAGGTTGATTATAATCGTAATCCCACCAGATGTACAGAAGGTATGACATGAGACACATAGGCACCCATAGAATGAATTGCTCTGCATCAGCAGGGAAGGTGCCTAGTTCTCCAAGGGGACTGACACAGTTCTCGGCCTATTCTCAGCATGTGGGGAGAGACGCCAGAACCTGAGTCCGGCAGATGGGAATGGTGGTGGTGGCAATGGTGGTGGAGGCGCGAATGCTACGGTATGACCCAGAGGTGGGGCAGACGTACAGCGGATCAACTGCCAGTCGGGCGGGGATATCGCGGGAGGGCGCGCATTGCAATATTGCCTGATCGCCTGTCCACCGGCATCGACAGACCAGAGCCAGAGCAGACCGGGAGCGGTAGCAGACCACGAGGGGATCGCGGTAACTTCGCGATGACTTAAAAAGCCTCGCGCGGAAAATGCGGATCGGGACTCATCGAAGATAGTGGGGCATCGCCTACTGAGCCGACCCCTTAGTGACTCAAATGGTATAACCACCTAATACGTCTCAGGGAGATTTCCGTTTGGTTCCCAAACTAATGCACCGTCAGGCACCTGAAAGCCAGAATGACTGGCATCCTATCTGGAAAAAGTACCATGAAACGTGGCTTTGGCCTGATTTCCACTACCTTTTATGGAATCACGACGATAACCTGCAACTTGTTGAGGAATTCTTCCCTCAGTACTTGGAAGTCTTCAACAAATTTCCACTAAATATCTATCGCATAGACTTCGCTAGGAACCTTTTTCTCAAGAAGTGGGGAGGGGTGTACGCTGACATGGATTTCGTCTGTTACAGGCCATTCTACGGCCTCCTAGACGGTGAAAAGCCCACCCTTGTAGAAAGTCTTTCTACGTCAGACGAGATTATCCAGAATTCGATGATGGCATCGCCTCCAGATCACCCGTTCTGGGATGCCGTGGCCGAGAATTCCATCCAATTTTTTTACGAAAACGAAGATCGGATCATGGCCAACCGCGATGAAGACATCGGGGACATGGTAAAGGGCTGTACAGGGCCGTTTAACCTCACCAAGACCTTCGGACAGGTCGGCGGGGTCAAGGTTCTGCCCAAGGAGAAGTTCAATCCTTGGCCATTACCTCAAGACAAAAGTGGTATTTACTGCTACCATTACCAAACTGGTAAATGGGACTGCGATACGACGGGTTGGGATTTAGACGAAGAAACTGGAGAGGCGCGTGACCGTTAACATAATCATTACTCTGTTCGTATTTTTCTTAGGGAGAATTCTAGGGTGGTAAGCAAAATACAGGAAAGGCTTGTAAACCAATTGAAAGCCAAGGGAATAGGCAAAAAGGGAAGTTATGCTATTTCCACAGCCGCTTTGCAGAAGTCTGGAAATTTGAAAAAGGGGACAAATAAAGCCACCAAGAAGGGAATTAAAAGAGGCAATATGTCTCCCGCAGAGAGGGCAAAAACAAGGAATGCTTAATGAGGGATAGGATGGGGACAGGATGCAATTGCCCAGATTGTCTGGCCGCCAACTGCGAATGTACCAATATGTGCGGCGAATGCCTGTCCTGTGAGGAGTGTTTATGCGATAAATGCGGAATCCCCCCCAGTAACGAGTAACTCATTCCCCGCCAGTAATGAGTAACTGATTCCGTGCTAGTAATGAAAGACCCGAATCTGATTGATTTCCTCAACATCTGTATAATACCCAATATGACTGTAATGGAAAATTTTACGGAACCTTCCCCTCTTGGGGAAACCCGTCTGAAATCGGGCCGAACCGTCACTTTTCGTCTTTCGGATATCCACACAGTTAAGGTTAACGGCGAACACAGTTCCGTTGAATTCTGGATATCCCCTATAGCCGCTATTAGATTAAACGAGTTGCTCTTCAGTGATTCTGCTGGCAAGACCTAAACTTATCGTTATCGATAATGCTCTGACTCCAGAGCAATGCGAGCATCTGATGCATCTTGGGGGCGCGGTCATGGAGAAATCAACCGTTTCCAAGACCCCAGAACAGGCCAAGGAAGAGGGTGGATACGAACACGAGGCCAGAACAGGTCAATTTGGATGGCTGGCCTGTGACCACGACGAGCAGGTGTGGGAGATTGCCCGTTCCTTCGGTGAACTTGTTCAATATCCGGTGCATCATTCTGAGGGGTTCCAGATACTGCATTACAAACCGGGTGAGCGATACGAACCTCATTTCGACGCTTACGAGACAGGAACAGAGGAAGGGGAACTCCACACTAGAGAGGGTGGCCAGAGGATGATTACGCTCCTTGGGTTCCTTACTGACGTTGACGAAGGCGGAGCCACCCAGTTTACGAACTTAGATATTACGATTGGTCCTAAACAAGGACGGATCATCATGTGGGAAAACTGTGATGAAGACATCACAAGACCACACCCGAACACGCTCCATCATGGGATGCCTCCCATATCTGGAGACAAATGGAACTTCACCCTCTGGTTCAGAGAAAGAGCAATGCCGAACCATTCATGGGTAGTCAGGAAATTGGATTCTTATGGCGGGATTGATCAGAGCGAGGACAGCCTCGGAATATAAAACGGGTGGGGGCAAACCCAGAAACTACAAAAGAGAATATAAGAAATTTCACGCCTCACCAAAGTCCCGCGCGGAACGTGCTTCGCGTAACAGGGCAAGAAGGAAAATGGTTAACGCGGGTAAAGTCCGCAAAGGCGATGGGAAGGATGTACATCATAAGAACAGGCGTCCCATCGATAACCGTTCTGGCAATCTAAGTGTAATGTCCAGAAGTAGAAACCGCGCCATCAAGTGAACTATAGACCTTTGCCTGAAGGTCTTACGATTAGGGAATCTGAAATTCAGGGGCTTGGTCTTTTTTCCACCCAAAAGATCAAGAAGGGCGTTATAGGTATAGGCTGGGTAAAGAACGAATATTTCCCTAATGGATATGTCAGAACCCCTTTAGGTGGATTTGTAAATCACAGTGATGATCCAAATTGCACCAAAATGGTGCATGATGGGGCTGGAGTGGTCTGGTTGGAAGCCCTGAGAGATATAGAACCAGAAGAAGAATTAACTACCAAATACAGTTTTTATAGAATATTTTGGTGGAACAATGAGGCTGATTATGGCAAGGAATGAAATACGACTCGGTATGCCGGGTATCGACGTAGGTTACAAACCCAGAAAGAACGGTGACCGTCATCCCAATATGGATCGATGGGAGAAAGAAGCCAACCTCGTCAGGGAGATAACGGGTATCAAACAGAAGATGGCAGACGGCACACGCAACACCATCAACCAACTTGAAGCGAATCGTGTAGCCTCTGGCGGAAAGCCTATCGTATGAATCTTGATGATTTCATCGAGAAATCAAATACTTATCTACATAAAGCCACTTTACAACAGGCTGGGGTTTTTTATAAGAACCTGCTGGATAACTACAACAAGGACTATATAAGAGAACTTGCCAAAATAGACAGATGGTTTCTCTTGCTTATTATCCTAAACAGGAAAGACGCGGCTCATTCTTGGATTTATGATCGTTGCCGTGAAGTGGAAGCAAATTCAGAAGAGACTTTAGACCTGTGGGCGCGGGGTCATTATAAAAGCACCCTGATTACTTATGCCGGGTCGATCCAAGAAATTATCAAGAACCCGAACATTACGATAGGAATATTTTCCCACACACGTCCTATCGCCAAGGGCTTCTTAAAGCAGATCAAACGTGAATTGGAGATTAACAATTGGTTGAGGGAATTATTTCCTGATATCTGTTATGCCAATCCACGACAGGATTCACCACAGTGGTCTGAAGATGCTGGAATTATCGTCCAGAGAAACAGTAACCCAAAGGAATCGACCGTAGAAGCATGGGGGCTGGTAGATGGACAGCCTATCTCACGTCACTATGATTTAAGAATCTATGATGACGTTGTAACTAGGGATTCTGTTAATACGCCAGACCAGATTGCCAAGACGACAGAGGCGTTAGACCTCTCTCAGAACTTGGGTGGCGGACAGAACAGGGAATGGTACATCGGCACGAGATACCACTACGCCGATACCTACAGGGAATTGATAGAACGCGGGATACAAACGCGAATTTATCCAGCAACGGATAGCGGGACTCCTGATGGAAGTCCCGTTCTTCTTTCCGAAGACGAATGGACTAAGAAAAAATCCTCGATGGGGCAGTATGTTCTGGCCTGTCAAATGTTACAGAATCCAATAGCGGGTTCTGAACAAGTGTTCAAACCGGAGTGGATAAGGAGAGTGGAGGTTAGACCTCGAACACTCAATATCTACATTTTGTGCGACCCGGCTCATTCCAAGAAAGCCACCTCTGACCGCACCGCCATCGCGGTCGTTGGGGTTGATCACGCTTTCAACAAGTACCTCTTGGATGGAATGTGTCATCGCATGAACCTGAAAGAGCGGTGGACAACACTGAAGACATTACGTCAGAAGTGGCTACGACAGTCCGGTGTTCTCGTTGTGAAAGTCGGATATGAGCGATACGGAAAAGATGCCGATATCGAGCATTTCGAAGAGATGATGCAACTTGAGAATGAATACTTCCCTATCGAGGAACTTGCATGGCCAAGAGAAGGACCGGGTTCTAAACGGGATCGCGTACAGAGATTACAGCCTGACTTTGAGAACTGGCGATTCTTCTTGGCCCCTTCTGATGACCGTGTGACCAGTGATCAGAAATCTGCGTTGGCTAGAGGGGATGCTACTTTAATCGTAAGACCGATAAAACAAAAAGATGAGAACAATCGGGTCTACGACGTTACTCAGAAACTAATCGATAACGAATACAACCTATTCCCCGCTGTCCATGTGGATATGCTGGACGCACTGTCAAGAATTTACGATATAGAGGCGACACCCGCCAGAAATATCTATCCAGACGACTTGGAACCAGCGGCACTACCCGCGTTTTGAGCCTTACTACACAAACTGATGGTGAAACCTACAGAAATGAAGGTGTAAAACAATATTCTGAAAAGGGATATTCGCTGAGAAAGATTCCTATTGATCTCTACTACGATATCAAGGGGTGGTACGTCTACCATAAAGACCGTATAGGGTCAGAGAAGATTGATTCCGATCACATGAATGAAGCGGATATTCTTAGTCTTCCAGATGATCTGATGAATAAGATGGATATTCGGATCGCTCCAATTATAAGAGATTGGGCCAAGGAAGAAGTTCAACTATCAGCAGTTTATGGCATCAGGATATACAGAAATGGTTCATGGCTGAAGAATCATGGGGACAGGCCCGGTCATATTTTAAGCGGCATCCTGAATATTGATCAGGACGTGGATGAACACTGGCCGCTTTACATGGAACACCATGACGGCAGTGCTGAATATCATTATTTACAGCCGGGGGATTTGATGCTTTATGAATCTCAGTTAGTACACGGGCGTGAAATACCCTTAAAGGGCAGACATTACGCAAACATTTTTATTCATTACCGACCAAGGAGTTGGGCATGATGCAAGGAACCCCAGAAGAACTCGCTTGCCAGTTCCTTTCTCACTATGTTGATGCTCCGAGAGAAGAACTGCAAATGTTGGATATAACCCAAGGGCTGACTGCCCTGTTACAGGGTGTTGTTGCTGAAACTGTTCGCGTAATGAATGACGAGCAATCACCAGAGGTATTGCACTGATGGCTAATACAAAAGAAAGGGTTTACCCCTTTAGGGAACTTGTCGAGAAAATCGCTGGTCCCGAACAGAAAGTCCCGGTCTACTATTTTTCTGGTGGGCGGATTTTATACGAAGAACCCAAACGGCCTTATGGTCCGAGGAGATCGCAATGAAAGAGTGGTTCATGTCTAAACCTGTGAAGACGAAAATTATCATAGGTGCAGTTGCTGTAATAGTTGTACTCGCAGTGTTGAACCAAATCTTCGGCTAATGACAGAAGTCGTCCTCGATACCCATAAGC
>Ga0114898_1001221_pt1 | contig 15888 bp, 9 predicted proteins | sample Malvired_Geostar_FD_83496 | JGI IMG/M metagenome (GOLD analysis project Ga0114898, IMG submission 83496) | Marine viral communities from the Global Malaspina Expedition - Malaspina viral metaG DeepMed_Geostar | ecosystem: Environmental > Aquatic > Marine > Oceanic | place: Mediterranean Sea... | reverse complement strand
GTGGTCGCGCTGAGGAATGTCAGGATGCGTTTCATGGATTTGGCCCCGGATTGGAATCGCTGGATGGCGCAGACCATAAAGCGTGCGGAGCCCGCTGCAACACGAAAGCGTGTTGCCGGTGCAAACCACCCGTTGCGTTCGGCGCAATCTTCGATAGGCTGGCGCACGCAACATAATTTCCGGGGACATTTACATGCGCATGCCGCTGATCTTCGGCGCGATTTCGCTGGTGCTCGCACCGGCGGTCGCGCTCGCCCAGACCGCAGAACCCGCTTTCTCGCCCGAGCGGGTGAAGGCCGATGTCGAGTTTCTCGCCAGCGACGATCTGGAAGGACGCAACGCCGGGACGCGCGGCTATGACATCGCGGCGAAGTTCGACGCGACGCGCTTCGAGGGGCTGGGGCTGCAGCCCGGCGGCACCGACGGCGGCTGGTATCAGCAAGTGCCGCTGGTGAACGTCGCGCTCGATCCCGCCAACCCGCCGTCGCTCACCATCGGGCAGCAGCGTTTCGCGAGCGGAGAGCACATCCTGATGGGCGCGGGCAGCCGGATCAACGAAGCGCAGCAGAGCGTGAACGGCGAAGTCGTCTTCGTCGGCCACGGCTTCGAATCCGAGGCGCTAGGGCTCGATCCCTATGCGGGCGTCGATGCGCGCGGCAAGTTCGTGGCGATGCTCGTCGGAACGCCGGCGAACCTGACGCCCGAACAGCAGCAGGCGCTGCAAGGCGTGGACCGCAACGAAATCGCGGCCGAACATGGCGCGATCGGCGTGTTGATGCTGGTGCGGCCGCAGGATCTTCAGCAATTCCCCTGGGCGATGGCTTCACGCTATTTCGCGCGGCCGCAGACCAACTGGGTGGATGCGGCGGGCAATGTCGGCGGCGAGGAGCCGGACAGCATCCGGATCGGTGCCTATCTCGACCAGACGGCGACGGAAGCGCTGTTCGAAGGCGCGCAGATGTCCGCGGAACAAATCTATGCGGCCGCCGAGGCAGGCGACCTGCGCAGTTTCCAGCTCGCGCAGCCGGTGCTCGCCAAGCGCAACATCGTCGTGACCCGGCTCGACAGCCCGAACGTGATCGGCATCCTGCCCGGAAGCGACCCGGCGGTGGCTGCCGAGACGGTGCTGCTTTCTGCGCACCTCGACCACGATGGCGTCGACACCGCGCTCGACGGCGACCAAATCTACAACGGCGCGATGGACAATGCCGCCGGTACCGCGACGATGCTGGAAGCCGCGCGCGCCTTCATGGAAAGCGGCACGCGTCCGCGCCGATCGATCATGTTCGTCGCGCTGACCGCCGAGGAAGACGGGCTGCTCGGTTCCGAATATCTCGCCAAGCATCCGGTGAACCCACAGGCGAACATCGTCGCGAACGTCAATCTGGACATGCCGGTCCTGCTCTATGACTTCACCGACGTAGTCGCGTTCGGCGCCGAGCATTCGACGCTGGGGCCGATCGTCGAGGCGGCGGCGGCGCGCGCCGACGTCACGCTCTCGCCCGATCCGATGCCCGAGGAGAATCTGTTCGTCCGGTCGGATCACTACAGCTTCGTGAAGGAAGGCATCCCGTCGGTGTTCCTCGTCACCGGATTTCAGAACGGCGGCGAAGAGGCGTTCCGCACCTTCCTCGCGACGCATTATCACAAGGTGTCGGACCAGACCGACCTGCCCTTCAACTGGGAGGCAGGCGCCAAGTTCGCGCGGATCAACTATCTGATCGCGCGCGAGATCGCGAACACCGAACAGACGCCGCGCTGGTACGAAGGCAACCAGTATGGCGAGCGCTACGCTCCGGACGCGCCCAAGGCACCGGCGCCGGCCGCCGAATAGTCTTTTGCCGAGACGCTGAATGGGGGAGCGGAGGCCGAGTGCTTCCGCTCCCCCTTTTGTGCGCGCCGAATGCGCTTCGCCCGTGCGGGGACGGGCTTCGGATCAGGGCCGGTAGCGGCGCTCGACGTGCCCTTGCAGCGCCGCGGGATCGAACCACACCGGCTTGGTGCGATGCGATACAAACAGCGGCGCCTGATCGGCATAGTGCGGCGATTCCGGCCGCGTGGTCGCCGCGCCGAACGGCTGGATCGAGCGCGAGTGCACAGTGCCCTCGCGATCCCATTCGACGAACATCAGGAAGCTGTCGCCATGGCGCACGCGCAGGCGACCATCGTCGTCCACGTCCCAGGTCGCGGCGGCGCGGAGCACGTCGAAGCCACCGTCGAGCGGCAAGTCGACATCGCCCCGCCGCAGCCGCAGCAATTCGCCCATCGGCGGATCGAGCCGCCCGAAGTGCGTGTTCAGATGCTCCACCGCCCCGGCGAGCGCCTCGCGCGGCTCGACCTCGGGCGCGGTCCGCCGATGCTTGAACTGCCCCGCCTTGAGCAGCAGCGTCATCAGCGCGTCCGCCGCGCCCTCCCCGTCCTGATCCCAGTCCCATTCGCGAATCAGCGCCTGCGCGCGCCGCAGATCGGCGTCGCCTTGGGGATCGACGGCGAGCAGCTGGGCGATCCATTGCGGCCACCAGCTGTTGCGACTGACCGCCGTGTCATATTTGATCGCTTCGAGTTCCGCACGGCTGATCGACCTGTCCGCCTCCAGCAGCTCGACCGCGCGAATGCCGCGATTGGTGAAATCGGTCTCGATCCCCAGCAGCGGCGAGAAGTCCGCCGGGCTGAGCTCCGATCCTCTGCCCGCCGCCAGGAACGGCGTATTGTTGGCGTTCATGATGAAGCCCGACGCCGGATTGATGATCCGCGGCACCATTGCCCAAGGCACAGTCCCGCTCCACAGGTTGCGCGCGGTGTCGCCGGGCAGCACCTCGCGATAGTCGAACCCCTCCTGCCGCAGCGGGAACATGGCGTTGTAGAAATAGGCGATGTTCCCTTCTGAATCGGCATAGAGGAAGTTGGTGGCGGGAACGCCCTGCATCGCCATCACCTCGCGCCATTCGGCGAAGTCGCGCGCGCGATTAAGCCGATAATATTGCTCGACCATCTTGAGTTGGTCGATGCCCGCATAGCGGATGGCGAAGGCGCCGTCCTCGTTGCGGATCACCGGCCCGTGGAGCGAGTGCCACACCGTCTGACGCACCGGCAGGTCGAAGGGACCGACCTTTACCGGGAGCCAGACGTGTCGCGCCTCGAGCGGACGCCATTCGCCGTCGAACCGATACTTCTCGCCCGATTCGTCGAGTTCGAGCCGATAGATGTCGATCAGGTCAGGCCGATTGACGGTGTTGGTCCAGCCGAGCGTCTTGTTGTGCCCCAGCAGCGGATAGGGAGCGCCGGGAAAAGTGGCGCCGGCGAAGTCCCAGCCGGTTTCGGAATGCACCACCAGTTCGTACCAGGCGACGCCGCCGTTCCACGGCTGGTGCGAATTGGAGACGAGGTGGGTGGCGCCGTCTTCCGAGCGGCTGGGAGCGATCACAAAGGCGTTCGAGCCCTTCTCCAGCTCCTCGGGGCCTGCGGGCGTGGCGTTCGGCGCGTCCGGCAGCGGATCGGCCATCTCGCGCGGTGGCGCCTCGCCTTCGCTCAGCCGGCCCAGCACCGTATCGAGCCCGAAGAAGAAGGGCGAGCGCAGCACGAACCCCGCGGCGATATCGCGGCCGCTGACCGGGAAGAGCCGCGCGAGCTGGACTTCCTCAGGATGTTGTTCGGCATAGTGATTGAGACCGGCGGCATAACCATCGAGCAGTGCGCGCACATCCTCGGGCTGGGCATCATAGTCGCGATCGACCGTGTCACGGATGCGGAGCAGGTGGAACACATAGTCGGTTTTCGCGCCTTCGGATCCGGTCATCGCACCGAGCCGGCCGCGGACCATCGCGACCACCTGTTGCAGCGTGTCGAAATCATCCTCGGCATGCGCATAGGCGATGCCATAGGCCACATCGGGATCGGTCTTCCCAAAGATGTGCGGCACGCCAAAGTCGTCGCGAACGATCTCGACGTCATAGTCCCGCGCCGGCGGCGGCGCCGCGCGCGAAGCGGAGAGCGGCTCCCACGCCGCGAGCACGACGGCGACGAGCATCAGCAGCGCGACGGCCACCAGTCCGATCCGGCGCGCCAGCCTCATCGTGCGATCCCGTATTGCGTACGCGCGCGCGCCTTCACAGATACTGGCTGCATCATGTCACCCTCCCCTTGTGTTGTATTTTTGCAACACTATCTCGAATGCCGAAGCGTAACAGGGAATTGCGATGAATCTCGAAAAATTTACCGATCGCGCCAAGGGCTTTCTCCAGTCGGCGCAGACCGTGGCGATCCGCCTGAGCCATCAGCGGATCGCGCCCGAACATCTGCTGAAGGCGCTGCTCGAGGACAGCGAGGGGATGGCCTCGGGCCTGATCGCCAAGGCGGGCGGCGACGCCAGGCGCGCGCTTGCCGACACCGATGCCGGGCTGGCGCGCATTCCCGCCGTTTCCGGCGGCGGGGCGCAGCAGACGCCGGGGCTGGACAATGATTCGGTCCGCGTCCTCGATCAGGCCGAGCAGGTGGCGGCAAAGGCCGGCGACAGCTTCGTCACGGTCGAGCGGCTGCTGCTGGCGCTCACCCTTGCCACGACCACTGCGGCAGGCAAGGCGCTCGCGGCCGCGGGTGTGAAGCCCGAGGCGCTGAACCAGGCGATCAACGATCTGCGCGGCGGGCGCACTGCCGATACCGCGTCCGCCGAGGATCGCTACGATGCGCTCAAGAAGTTCGCGCGCGACCTGACCGAGGCGGCACATGCCGGCAAGCTCGACCCGGTGATCGGCCGCGACGAGGAGATCCGGCGCACGATCCAGATCCTCGCGCGTCGCACCAAGAACAATCCGGTGCTGATCGGCGAGCCCGGCGTCGGCAAGACGGCGATCGCCGAGGGGCTGGCGCTGCGCATCGCCAACGGCGACGTTCCCGACAACCTCAAGGATCGCAAGCTGATGGCGCTCGACATGGGCAGCCTGATCGCGGGCGCGAAATATCGCGGCGAGTTCGAGGAGCGGCTGAAGGGCGTGCTCGACGAAGTGAAGGCGGGCGAAGGCACCATCATCCTCTTCATTGACGAGATGCACACGCTGATCGGCGCGGGGAAGACCGAAGGCGCGATGGATGCGGGCAATCTGCTCAAGCCGGCGCTCGCGCGCGGCGAGCTCCACTGCATCGGCGCGACGACGCTCGACGAATATCGCAAATATGTCGAAAAGGACGCGGCGCTCCAACGGCGCTTCCAGCCCGTGTTCGTCGGCGAGCCGACGGTCGAGGACACGATCTCGATCCTGCGCGGGCTGAAGGAGAAGTATGAGCTGCACCATGGCGTGCGGATCACCGACGGCGCTATCGTCTCCGCAGCGACGCTCTCCAACCGCTACATCACCGACCGCTTCCTGCCCGACAAGGCGATCGACCTGATGGACGAGGCGGCGAGCCGCATCCGCATGGAAGTCGAAAGCAAGCCCGAGGAGATCGAGGCGCTCGACCGGCGGATCATCCAGCTCAAGATCGAGCGCGAGGCGCTGCGCAAGGAGACCGACGCCGCCTCGCGCGACCGGCTCGACCGGCTCGAGGACGAACTCGCCGATCTGGAGCGCCAGTCGGCCGAGCTGACGCAGCGCTGGCAGGCCGAGAAGGTGAAGATCCAGTCCGAGGCGACGCTCAAGCAGCAGCTCGACCAGGCACGGATCGAGCTGGAACAGGCGCAGCGTTCGGGCGACCTCGGCCGTGCGGGCGAGCTTTCCTATGGCGTGATCCCGGGGCTGGAAAAGCAGCTCGCCGAGGCCGCCGGGGCGACCGAAGGCGCGATGCTGCGCGAGGAAGTGACCGCCGACGACATCGCCGCGGTGGTGAGCCGCTGGACAGGCATTCCGGTCGACCGGATGCTCGAAGGCGAGCGCGAGAAGCTGCTCAACATGGAAGCCGCGCTCGGCGCGCGCGTGATCGGCCAGGCGGATGCAGTGAAGGCCGTTTCCACTGCCGTCCGCCGCAGCCGCGCGGGGCTGCAGGATCCGAACCGGCCTCTCGGGAGCTTCCTGTTCCTCGGGCCGACGGGCGTCGGCAAGACCGAACTGACCAAGGCGCTCGCCGAATTCCTGTTCGACGATGCCAACGCGATGGTCCGCATCGACATGAGCGAGTTCATGGAGAAGCACGCGGTCGCGCGGCTGATCGGCGCGCCTCCCGGCTATGTCGGCTATGAGGAGGGCGGCGTGCTGACCGAAGCCGTGCGTCGCCGCCCCTATCAGGTGATCCTGTTCGACGAAGTGGAGAAGGCGCACGGCGACGTGTTCAACGTGCTGCTCCAGGTGCTCGATGACGGGCGGCTGACCGACGGCCAGGGCCGCACGGTGGACTTCGCGAACACGATCGTCATCATGACGTCGAACCTCGGCTCAAATTATCTGACCAACCTTGCCGACGGCCAGTCGGTGGAGGACGTCGAGCCGCAGGTGATGGAGATCGTCCGCGGCCATTTCCGCCCGGAATTCCTCAACCGGCTCGACGAGATCATCCTGTTCCACCGGCTGGGGCAGGAGCATATGGGGCCGATCGTCGAGATCCAGGTCGCGCGCGTCCAGCGCCTGCTGGCCGATCGCAAGATCCGGATCGAGCTGACCGCCGGCGCGCGCGATTGGCTGGGGCGCGTCGGCTACGACCCGGTCTATGGCGCGCGCCCCCTCAAGCGAGCGGTCCAGCGCTATCTCCAGGATCCGCTCGCCGACCTGATCCTCAAGGGCGAGGTGAAGGACGGATCGACGGTGCAGGTCGGCGAAGGCGACGGGGGGCTGGTGCTGAGAGTTGGTCAGTCCGCCTGATAGGCGTCGAGGAAGGGCTGAAGCTGTTCGCGATACGGCTGGGCAATTCCGATGGCGCGCTGATGAATCGGCTGGCGCACCTGCGCGACGCTGGCCGTCGTCACGCGCCGGCTGGTCTTGTGCGGCTCGAGCACTGCGGGCTCGAACTCCAGTCCACAATGCTCGAGAATCGCTGGAATCACGGTCGCGGGATCGCTTACGAGCTGCTGATACTCGACCTGCAGCATTCGCTCGCCCAAGAGGTCCTGCCACTGCGCGAACAGTTGGTCCTCGAGCTTGAAATGTTCGGCGATCGTCAGGGGATTCCAGCTCCACGACAGGCCGGCCACGAAGAAAGTGCGGTAGCAGGACCAGGCACAGTCGAGCGGGTCACGCCGCAGCCAGATGATCGGAGCGGCAGGCAATGCTTCGGCCAGAACGCCCAGATAGCGGCTCGCGCTCAACGTCTTGTCGACGAAGCGGCCCGAACTTCCGAGCCGCTCGCTCGCCAGATGGAGATACAATCCGGCGATGGCCCGTGCGCTTCCGCCGCGGGAATACAGCGCGTCGAGCGATGCCGCGCTCGCTGCTCCCAGGTCACGGCGCAGGATCGGAAACAGGCCGAGTTCCTCTCCGGCGGCGACGGCGCTGTGGCTGACCAGGATCTGCTCGACCAGCGTGGTGCCGGAGCGGGGAAGCCCGGTGACGAAGATCGGGCGATCCGCCCCCGGCACCTGCGGCGCCTGGGCGGCGCGGGCGAAACGGTCGGTCGAATAGCCGCGAACCGCTTCCTGCGCGCCGCGGACGTCCGTCGACCGATCATAGGGTAGCTGTCGCGCCATGATGTCGGCGCAGCGCCCGAAGTGCTCGCGCGCCGTCTGCGCATCGCCCTCCAGGTCGTGCACCGCGCCACAGGCCGAATGATAGGCGGCGCGATCGAGAGGCGCCGCCTGTGCGGCCACCGATGCGGCGGCGCGCAAACGCTCTTTCAACTCTGCGCAAGTCTCGCGCCGCGCGATCATCGCAAGGGCGAGCCATGCCTGGCCGGATGCGGGAGCGATTTCGACGGCCCGGTTCAACTGTTCGCGTGCCGTATCGAACCTGCCGCGGTTGGTTTCGACGGTCCCGCGGAGATAGGCGTGCTGAAGCGGTGTCGGCCGGCCGGGATCGAGCGACTCCAGCAGGCCTGCCGCCTCGTCGAGACGACCGGAGCGCGCGAGAACCGATGCTTTTTCAAAGCGCGCCGCGTCGCTGCCCCCCGTCTGTTCCACCAGCAGGTCGGCCGCCGCCAGGCTCGCTGTCAGTTCGCCGTTCTGCTCTAGGAGCTGGACGAGCGCTCGCCATTGGGAGCCGAGCGGAGCGCGGGCGCGGATCAGGGCGAACGCCGCTCGATTGACGTCCGCCCGGTGTCGCCGGGCGATGGCATTCTTCAACGCCGCGACCTGAGTCGCGGCCACGGCGGATCGCGCTTCCATTCGGGGGCGGATAGCAAAAAAAAGGGGCGGCGCCAGCGGCGCCGCCCCCAATTCTCCATTCTCGACCGGGCTTAGCGAACGTCGCCGCCGAAGCCCATCTTGAGCGAGAAGCGCACGAAGCGCGGGGTCTGATATCCCGTCACCTGGCCGTAGCGCGGGTTCGCACCGGCGTTGTTGAAGTCGCCGAACTCCTGGAAGTCGACTTCCGCCTTCGAGTTCAGCACGTTGAACACGTCGATACCCAGCTGCACGCCATCCAGACCAGGGATGGTGATTGCGGCCTTGAGGTCGAGCGAGGTGCGCCAGTCGCTCTCGAACGCGGTACCACGCGGGATCAGCGCCGGAACGGTGGTGACACCGTCGTTCTCGCCCGGGGCGACGACGCCGTCACCATCGGCATCATATTCGAACAGCGGGTTGCCGGTGGCGTTCACGTTCGAGCAGAAGAAGCTCGCCGCACCATAACCATATTCGAAGTCGCCGAAGGGGTAATCGTCCTCGTCCAGCGGGTTGCCGTCGCTGTCCCAGTTACCGATGCACGAGAACTTGCGCGGCGATTCGGCTGCGAAGTTGAAGCCGAGGCGCAGCCATTCGGTCGCCTGGAAGCCGCCGTAGAGCTTGAACGAATGCTCACGCTCATTGGCAAGCGGACCATAGGCACCGACCAGGAAGCCCGGCTGGTCGAAGTCCTGGGTCAGGCCGGTATCGCTCTGGTTGTTGTCCGACTTCACGCCACCTTCGAAGTTACCGCGCAGATGGGTCCAGGTGTACGAGCCGCCGAGGCTCCACACGCCGTCCCACGGCTTGTCGAGAGTGAACTGCACCGAGTCATAGTTGCGCTGTGCCTTCGGATAGCCGAGATCCTCGGCCGCCAGGGTCACGACGTCGCACTGGCCGGGGATCGAGCAGTCGCCGTCCAGACGAACGGTGATGTCCGAACCGGGGTTCGCGAGCACATACTGATGGAAGCCGGTCCATTCGCTGTCGCAGCCGGCAATGCCGTTTTCCGCGCAGTAAGCGAGGACCGCGGCATCGACCGCGACGTCTTCCAGCGTGTCGCCGAGACGACGGTTGGTGTAGGTCAGGCTCACGTCGAACGCATCGAACGAGTGCGAGATGCCCAGGATCCATTCATCCTGATAGCTCGGCTGCAGGCTGCTCGCCACCAGCACGTCGGTCGGCTTGATCGAACCATCGGCATAGACGGTGTAGCAAAGCTCGCCTGCGTTCGGCGAACCCGCCGGGCAGGGGTTGGAGCTCGCGAACACCGTGCCCGTCAGCACCTGGTTGGGGTCGATCCCCGCAGGAAGCCCGTACGGGTCCAGGGCCGCGAGCGAGGGGTTCACACCCGCCGGATAGCGCATGACGTGGCGATAATAGGTCTCGGCGCCCGCCAGACGCAGGTTGGTGTTGGTCGCGATCGGCAGATAATAACGGCCCCAGAAGGCGCTCAGCTTGGTGCGCTGGTCGCCGAACAGGTCGAAGGTCGCGCCAAGACGCGGGCCGACCTTGTAGTCGGTCTCATAATAGACTTCGCCGAACTGGTTGCTGTTCTCGAACTTGTCGAAACGCACACCGAGGTTCAGGTTGAGGCGACCATTCATCAGCGCCCAGCTGTCCTGAACGTAGAAGGCGCTCTGCTGCGTCTCGAACTCGCCGACGTTCCGGTAATAATAGCGGAAGAAGTAGCTCGGGTAGAGCAGGTAGCGATATCCGCCCGGGCCGGTATAGGCCGTATCCTCCAGCGCACGCAGATCCTCGCGGTCGTACCCGAAGCGGAAATGGTGCTCGCCGAGGAAGCTGGCGTACACGTCGGCGTCGATGCGGTACACGGTCCGCTCATCGTCGTCGCTCGTGTATGCCGATGCCACGCCCGAGGCCTGCAGGCTCGTTCCGGTGATGTTCGAAACATAGGACGACAGGTTCGGCGAAACCGCCTGGATGCCCTTGTTGCGGTTCTCACCATAGGAGGCCGAAATCGTGAACCAGTCGGTAAAGGCACCGGTATAGGTCGCGATGAAGTTCTGACCACCCGAAGTGACCGAGCGGCTGCCGTAGAAGCCCAGGACTTCCTCCGTGGCAGCATCGAAACGGTAATAGTCGGTGTACGACGTGCGCTCGTCCGAGAAGTAGGTCAGTTCGAGGCGGTGACCATCGGTGATGATCGCATCGAACTTGCCGCCGTAATATTCGGGCGAGGTGTTGCCGAAGGTGCGAAAGCCGCCAGTGATCGACGAGTTCTCCGCGGTCGAATGACGCGGGTTGTAGAAGCCGTAGAAGAACAGACGATCGCGGATGATCGGGCCGCCCAGATAGAAGGTCGCGTCGACTTCCTCGACCTGGTCGGTCTCGTTGAACGCCGCATAGGTGTTCGGCGAATCCGAGCGCAGCGCGTCCGGCTCCCAGCTGACCACGACGCCGCCCTCGAACTCGTTCGTGCCGCGCTTGGTGGTCGCGCTGACGAAGCCGCCGAGCGCACGGCCGAATTCGGCCTGGTAGCCGCCGGTGTTCACATCGAACGAATCATAGAATTCGAACGGAACGATGCTGCTGCCGAGGAAGGTACGGAAGTCGGTCGTGTTCAGACCGTTCACGTAATAGCTGTTCTCGGCAACGGTCGCGCCGCCGATCGACGCCAGGTTGCCGAAGCCCGTGTCGCCGGCGGTCGTGCCCGGCGAAAGGAGGATCAGCGACGTCTGGTCGCGGTTGACCGGAACGGTGTCGTAGAGCTCATCGACGTCGAGCGTCAGGCCCGTGCGGGTCGCCGCGAAGTCGTTGGTGCGCTCCGCGGTGCCGGTCACGAGAATCTCGTCGCCTGCAACTGCCGTGGTGAACACATAGGTGTTCGCCGTGTTCGCCGCGATACGGACCGCCTGATCGGTGATGACGGCGCCGCTCGCGGTCGTGATCGTCACGGTATAGGTGCCGGTCGGAAGCTGCGGAACGCGGAAGCGACCGTCGGACCCGAACGTCGTGGTGCGCGTGAAGCCCTGCTGATTCGACGTGACGGTAACGTCGCCGCCGGTGGCCGGAACGCCGGCCGAATCCTGCACGGTGCCGACCAGAATACCCGTCGTGTAATCCTGAGCCGCGGCAGGCGCGCTCGCGACGGCGGTGATCGATGCCCCGGCGCCGATCAGTGCAAGCGCCTGAAGCGCGGTGCCCGCGCGCAGCTTCTTGCGTGTGGTATGAAGAGTGTTCTTCACGATGGTTTTCCCTCGTCTGATCCGGTCGACCCGCAATGGAGCGCCCCTGACCGGAGTGTGCCCGCCTCCCTCACAGGCACACGAAGTGCCCGAAGCGAGACCTAGGCAGGATGGATGAAGCGCGGGTTTCCCGCTGTAAAGGCAGCATTCAGCTTTGCGCGACCTTTTGAACCGACTGTAGCGCAAATGTCACAGCTTCGCAGCGATAGGGTAGTAATCCGTCCCTATTGCGGGCGATTTTTTGTGCAGCTGCGAAAAGAACTGCCGCTTTATTGCGCAGCTGGCATCACTGCACCGCGGGCATCGGCCCGGCGATCAGGAGCGGGTCGATCCGCGCGTCCTGCCACTTCATGCTCCAGTGGAGGTGCGGCCCGGTGGCGCGTCCCGTGGCGCCAATGGCGCCCACCGGCTGGCCGCGGCGCACACGCTCGCCCACGCCCACGTCGAGCCGCGACAGGTGCAGAAACGCGCTGTTCAGCCCCATGCCATGGTCGATCATGAGGAGCTTGCCCTCCAGCGTGAACTCCGCCTCGGCGGCGAGAGTCACGACGCCGTCCGCCGGCGCGAGGACGGTGGTGCCGGTCGGCCGGGCGACATCGACTCCCGAGTGATAGGAGCCCGGCTCCCCGCGATAGATGCGTTGCGACCCGAACATGCCGGAAATCCGCCCGGTTACCGGCCAGAGAAAGCTCTGGCGCCAGCCCTCGGCGTCGGTTTCCATCGCCCGCGCCGCGATGATCTGGCGCAATTCCTCGGGACGGCGGCGGCGGAACTCGGCCGACGGCTGAGAGACGCGCGGCAAGCGATCCAGCCGCTCGATCCGCCACGCGCGCGGGCTGACGGCCAGCGTCTCCCGCACTTCGCTTCCGTCGGCGAGACGCGCGACCAGCACCGCTTCGGCATCCGCGTCGCGATCGAACGCGATCAGGAATTTGCCGTCCGCGGCGACCGGTACCGATTCGCCGTCGAAGCTCAGCAGCGTCGTTCCGGCCGGCGCGGTGCCGAGCAGAACGCCGCCCTGCGTCCTCGGCCCTTCCAGAGTGAAGCGGCGAGGAGTGCGATCGGCCGCATCGGCATCCTGCCGGTCCGCGGCGACGCCACTCCCATTCGCAGGCGCAGCATCGGCCTCGGCAGCCTCGGCATTGGCTCCGTCCGCCAGCGGCAAGGCGGCGCATGCCGCGAGCAGCGCCAGCAGCCCGCCCGCCGCAGGAAAACGCAGCCGCACGCTCACCGATCCGCCATCGCGCGCGCCGCCAGCTGTGCGCTGGCATATGCCTGTTGACGCTCGACGCACCAGTAACGCAGCTCATCGAGCGGAATCTTTTCGCCACTGACGGCGCAGGCGACGTGGTCCCCCGGGGAAAGCACGCGAAAACCGTTGGCCATATAGTGGAGGCGTGCGGCTCGGGCCGAGTTGGACATCAGCATCGCTGGGGTGCCTCTTGCGGTTTGAATAGCAGCGCCGTCACAGCAGAGTCGGCTGCTCAGGCTTTTTCGCTTCATAGGTTTTGCCGCCGCCGCGCTCAACCCGCGCCTCCACGGCGCCATCGCGGAAGTGGAGAGTGAGCGCCTGGGCGCTGCGCGCCTCAGCGGCGGTCGCGGCCACCTTTCCGGTCGCGCGCGCCTCCACCCAGGCATAGCCGCGTTCGAGCGGCCGCTCGGGATGCGCGGCGTCGAGCAATCGCCCCGTCCCTTCCAACCGATCGCGCGCGGCGGCGAGCCGCTGCGCGAGCATTGCCGGGCGCAGCGCACCGGCGCACCGGTCGAGCTCGGTCCGCGCCCGGGTGACGCGGCGTTCCAGCCCGCGATCGAGCCGCCCGCCCAGATCGTCGAGCCGCTGCCGCTGCGGGCCCAGCAATGCGTCCCGCTTGGGCAGCAGCCGCACCAGCGACGTGAGCCGTTCCTGTCCGCGCTCCTGATAGCGGCGGGCGCATCGCTCCGCCCGCAGCGCCAGCGTTGCGAGGCCGTTCGACAGTTCGGCGAGCACCGGCACCGCCATTTCCGCCGCCGCGGTGGGCGTGGGCGCGCGCAAATCGGCGGCGAAATCGCACAGGCTGGTGTCCGTTTCATGCCCCACGGCGGAGATCACCGGAATCGAGCAGCCGGCGACCGCACGCACCACTGCCTCTTCGTTGAATGCCCACAGATCCTCGATCGAGCCGCCGCCGCGCGCCACGATCAACAGATCGGGCCGCGGCACCGGCCCGTTCGCCGGCATCGCATCGAACCCGCGCACCGCCGCCGCCACTTCGGCTGCGGCGCCTTCGCCCTGCACCTTCACCGGCCAGACCAGCACATGGCACGGGCAGCGATCGGCGAGCCGATGGAGGATGTCGCGGATCACCGCGCCGGTGGGCGACGTCACCACGCCGATCGTGCGCGGCAGATAGGGCAACGGCTGCTTGCGCTCGGGCGCGAACAGCCCTTCGGCGGCGAGCTGCGCCTTCAGCTTCTCGAGCAGCGCCATCAGCGCGCCCTCGCCCGCAAGCTCCATCCGCTCGACGACAATCTGGTATTTCGAACGGCCGGGAAATGTCGTCAGCCGGCCGGTGGCGACGACTTCGGCGCCGTCCTGCGGGCTGAACGGCAGCGCGGCGGCCTGGCCGCGCCAGATCACTCCGTCGATCACCGCGCCTTCGTCCTTAAGGCACAAATAGCAGTGCCCGGAGGCCGCGCGTTTCCAGCCGGAGATCTCGCCGCGTACCCGGACGAAGCCGAACTCCCCCTCCACTATCCGTTTGAGACGTGACGAGATTTCGCTCACGCTCCACGGTGCGGCGTTGTCGCCGGGACTCTCCTCGGCTACCAGACGTTGCGAAGACGAATCGAAAAAGGGATCGGGCATGAACGTCCTGCTGATCGGATCGGGAGGTCGCGAACATGCGCTCGCCTGGAAGCTCGCGCAATCGCCGCGGCTGGAAAAGCTCTTCGCCGCGCCCGGCAATCCGGGGATCGCGCAGCACGCGCAACTCGCCGATATCGCCGCCACCGACCATCGATCGATCATCGATTTCTGCCTGCGCAATTCGATCGAATTCGTGGTGATCGGACCCGAGGCGCCGCTGGTGGCGGGCTTGGCCGACAATCTGCGCACCATGGGGATCGGCGTGTTCGGCCCGGGACGCGACGCGGCGCAGCTGGAGGGGTCGAAGGGCTTCACCAAGGATTTGTGCGCGCGCGAACGGATCCCGACCGCCGGCTATGTCCATGTCCACTCGCGCGACGGCGCGATGGCCGCGCTCGCCGATTTCCCGCTGCCGGTCGTGGTGAAGGCGGATGGCCTTGCCGCCGGCAAGGGCGTGACGATCGCCATGTCACGCGAGGAGGCGGAGGAAGCGATTTCGGCCATCTTCTCGCGCAACGGCGCCACCGCCGTGATCGAGGAGTTTCTCGAAGGCGAGGAAGCAAGCCTGTTCGTGCTCACCGACGGAGTCACGGTGATGCCGTTCGGATCGGCGCAGGATCACAAGCGCGTCGGCGACGGCGACACCGGGCCGAACACCGGCGGCATGGGCGCCTACAGCCCGGCGCACGTGCTGACCCCGGCGCTGGAGCGCGAGGCGATCGAGCGGATCGTCCGCCCGACGATCGCCGCGCTCGCCCGGGCGGGAAGCCCCTATTCGGGGGTGCTCTATGCCGGTCTCATGCTCACCGAACAGGGGCCGAAGCTGATCGAATACAACGTCCGCTTCGGCGATCCCGAGTGCCAGGTGCTGATGCCGCGACTGGAGGACGATCTGCTCGAGCTGATGCTGGCCACCGAGGCGGGCGAGCTGGCGGGACGGCCCGATCCGGTCTTTTCGCAGAGCAGTGCGCTCGCGGTGGTGCTGGCGGCGAAGGGCTATCCGGGCACTCCCGAGAGCGGCGGCGTGATCGGCGGCATCGATGCGGCGGAAGCGACGGGGGCGCGCGTCTTTCACGCTGGAACGGCGCTGGAAGACGATCGACTGGTGGCAAGCGGCGGCCGTGTGCTCAGCGTCGTCGGAACCGGCACGGATGTACGGGCAGCGCAGGCTGGCGCCTATGCCGCGGTCGCCGAGATCGATTTTCCGAGCGGCTTCTGCCGCGGCGACATCGGCTGGCGCGCGCTGGAACGCGAGTCGGCATGAACAGGCACGACAGCTGGAACGACAGCGACGGGGAAAGACGAGTTACAGAATAACATCACTGTTCATCGGACGCTCATCCGGCCGGGTCGAGACTTTGCGCCACCGTTTCGAACAGGGACGGCAAGATAAGGGGAGATCGTCATGTCGCGTTCGTTGCTTCTGCTGGGTAGTTCCGCGTTTCTGCTGACGTCCGTCGCGCCGCCTCCGCTGGCCGCAATACCGCTGCCGCAGCGGGCACAGGACAATAGTTCGCCGGTACGCTGCACTGTTTCAGACACGCGCGTCGGCCAGCCGACACCCACGATCGCACCGACGAGGCAGCAGGCCCCTCAGC
>Ga0114898_1001219_pt1 | contig 15918 bp, 12 predicted proteins | sample Malvired_Geostar_FD_83496 | JGI IMG/M metagenome (GOLD analysis project Ga0114898, IMG submission 83496) | Marine viral communities from the Global Malaspina Expedition - Malaspina viral metaG DeepMed_Geostar | ecosystem: Environmental > Aquatic > Marine > Oceanic | place: Mediterranean Sea... | reverse complement strand
GTCCTGGCGCAGGATCTGCTGCAGGGCCAGCACCGGCCCATCCGCGCCGAGCGACACCGGGAACGGAACCCGTCCCGGCTCCGCGCGCCAAAGGTGGCGCTGGCTGGCGAGCCAGTAGGCGTCGCCATCGGCCACCACCGAGAACACGGCGTTACCCGCGGCGAACATCTCCGACCACGGCGGCTGGCTCCACGCCCCCCCGCCCGAGCGACGGAACAGGCCGGTGCGCGACCCGACCCACACGCCGTCGCCTTCGACGCTGATCGAATAGATCATCGGCGCCGGCACCTCGCCCGGCAGCGGCACCCGGTCGAACGCCCTGCCGTTCCACATCGCCAGCCCCGCCGTGGTGCCGGCCCAGAGTCGGTCGCGGCTGTCGCAGGCCAGCGCGAGCACGGTGGTCGCGGGCAGGCTCGAAGCATCGCCCTCCACCGGCCCGAAGCGCTCGATCTCGTCGCCTTCGGGTCCCGGCCCGGGGACCAGGCGGTGCAGGCCGCCGCCGAAGGTGCCGAACCAGAGCGCGCCGCCACAGCTGGTGATCGCCCATACCTCGTCGCTGCCCATTCCGGGGTGGGAGTCGGCGCGGTAGTGACGGAAGCCATTGCGGCGGTCGTCCATCACGCTCAGGCCGCGCGCTTCGGTGGCAACCCAGACCCGGTTCCGGGGGTCGACATGCACCGCGGTGACAACGTTCCCTGGCAGGGCGGCGGGGTCGGCCGGGTCGTGGCGCCACGACATGATCTCGGCGCCGTCATGCCGCGCCAGTCCGTCGGTCGTCGCCAGCCAGACGTAGCCATCGCGATCTTCGACGATGCCGTTGACGGTGCTCGAAGGCAGCCCGTGGGCAACGCCGACATGGCGCACGCTCGGCAACTCGGGCACGCCGGCAAACGCCACGCCGATACCCAGCATCAACGGCAACGCGCCCATGGCACACCACCTGGCGAACCTCGATCCTTCCCTGGTCACAACGCTCCTCCCTCCAGGCGCCGCGCGGGCGCTGGTGCGCGCAAGGCTCGGTGATCCGGCCGCGAGAGGCAAGTCGACCCACCCCACCCTTGCAACGCGGCGTTGCGGCCCATGCGGCCGTAACCGACACGGATGGGCCTAGAATCGACCCGATGACCGCTAACCGTTCACGCTCCTTCGCCAGCCATCGGTTCGCCTCGCCCACCGTGCTGGCGGCCGTGCTGCTGGCATCGCCCTGCGCGCCTGCCGTGGCCGGCGACCCGCTGGCGTGGCGGCTGGATCCGGTGCATACGCGGGTGATGTTCGCCGTCTCCCACGCAGGCTTCTCCAACGCGATCGGCACGATCTCGGGCAGCGAAGGCACTTTGCTGTTCGACCCGGAAGACCTCTCCTCGGCACGGCTCGAAGTGTCGGTGCCGCTGGACCGGCTGGACCTGGGAGACGATGCCTGGAACCGCGCGGCGCTCGGCAGCCGCCTGCTCGACGCCGTCGATCACCCGCGGGCGGAGTTCCGATCCAGCACCGTCCAGCCCCACGACGACTCGAGCGCGACCCTGTGTGGCGAACTCACGCTTCGCGGCATCTCGGCGCCGCTGTGCCTGGAGGTGAAGGTCAACGATGTGCGCCGCCATCCGATGCCGCCGTTCCGCCGCACTGCCGGCTTCTCCGCCGCCGGCGTGCTCAGCCGCAGCGACCACGGCGTGGACGGGTGGGGCTCGATGATCGGCGACGAGGTCGAGCTGCGCATCGAGGCCGAAGCGGTGCGGAGCCGGGGCGCGGCAGCGGCTTTCGAACCTGATGCTTCCGAACCCGGCGCTCCCGAAGCCGGCGCTCCCGAAGCCGATGTGCCGACTGCCGAACAGCCCACCGACGTGGAGTCCGGCATGCGGTCGGACGAACCCACACCACCAGAGGCGACGCCAGACCCATGAGCCTGAAGAACCCGGGCGACCGCTGGGGCCCTGTCAGCCAACTGCTGCACTGGTTGATCGTCCTGCTGCTCGTCGCCGTCGCCACCATCGGGCTATTGCTGGACAGCCTGCCGCGGTCGCCCTCTTCGTTCTGGGTGTATGACCTGCACAAATCACTGGGACTGACCCTGCTGCTGCTCGCGGCGCTGCGACTGGGCTGGCGCTGGTTCGCGGGGGCACCGCGGCCGCTGCCGGGCACGCCGCGCTGGCAGGCGAGGATCGCCTCGACCACGCACGCGCTGCTCTACGCGATGATCTTCGCCATGCCGCTGTCAGGCTGGCTGTACGATTCGGCGAACGGTCTGCGGCCCTTGCGCTGGTTCGGCGTGGTGCGAATGCCCAAGCTCACCTCGCCCGACCAGGACCTGGCGGAACTGGCGATCGGCGCCCACGAGTGGCTGTTCTGGGTCCTCGTTCTGCTGGTCACCGCGCACGTGGCCGCGGCGCTCTACCACCATGTGTTCCTGCAGGACGCGACGCTGCGGCGCATGCTGCCCGGCCGCGGCCGCACTTCCGGAGATGTGCCATGAAGCCTGTCCTGCCCCTGTCCGCGTGCCTGCTTGCGCTGGCGATGTCGCCCGTCCATGCCGCCGATTACGTGCAGGCGCCGGGTTCCACCCTTGCGTTCGCCACCAGCTACGAGGGCGAAGTCTTCAGCGGCCACTTCGGCCGGTTCACCACGACGGTCAGCTTCGATCCGGCTCGCCCTGCCGATGGCAAGCTGGACGTGGTCATCCCGCTTGCCAGCGCCAGCACCGCCAACGCGGACCGCGACGAGACCCTGCAGGGGCCGGACTTCTTCGACAGTGAAAGATTCCCGCAGGCGCGATACACCGCAAGTGGCTTCCGCGACCTGGGCGATGGCCGCTACGCCACCGACGGCATGCTGACGCTGCGCGGGGTCAGCGAGCCGGTGACGCTCACCTTCAGCTGGACGGACGGTGCGACCCCAGTGCTGGAGGGCAAGGCAACCGTGCAGCGGCTGCGCTTCAATGTTGGCGGTGGCGACTGGGCCGACGTGTCGCTCATTCCCGATCCGGTGGCCGTCAGCACCCGCGTCAACCTGCGCCCCAAGTAGCGCCTGCTCCCGGGCGCGGCAGCGCACGGCTCAACTGCGCTTCGAGATGAACCCGCGAACCGCCGCGGCATCGAAGGGCCAATCCAGCTCGAGGCCGAGCGTCGGGTCGCTCAGCACCGGCACCCGGATGCCATAGCGCTCCTCAAGCGCCTCGTCGCCGTCGATGAACACGCTCTCGAACTCCGGCGTGCGCACCTCGGCCAGCACCTCCAGGGCCAGGTCGCACAGGTGGCAATCGTCACGCTGGAACAGGACCAGGCGGCTGTCGCCGACGGCGTTGATGGCGGGTTCATCCATGTGCTGCAAAAGCCCTGAAGGCGAACGCGTGGCCCCGTAGAATACGCCGCAGCCGCGCGGGCCCGCGCGCAGATCATCAATAGCCGACACGGTCGGTGGGAGTCGTGCCTGGTGGCCGTGAGTTGTTTCGACCTGTTCAAGATCGGCATCGGGCCGAGTTCCTCTCATACCGTGGGGCCGATGCGTGCGGCCGCGCGCTTCGTCGAGCGCTGGCTGGTGGAGGGCGACGACGGCAATGGCAGCGACCTGGCCCGTACCACCCGTGTCCGCGCGGAGGTGTTCGGCTCGCTGGCCTTGACCGGCCGCGGGCACGGCACCGACAAGGCCGTGCTGATGGGGCTGGAAGGCCATTGGCCAGACCGGATCGACCCCGACATCATCCCGGCGTCGCTGGAGCGAATCCGCTCGGAGAAACGCATCCGCCTGCTGGGACGCCACGAGATCGGCTTCGACGAGAAGCACGACCTCATCATGAACAAGCGCCAGAAACTGCCGTTCCACACCAACGGCATGCGCTTCACCGCTTTCGATGCCGCGGGCGAAGTGGTCGCTACGCGCGACTACTACTCCGTCGGCGGCGGCTTCGTGGTCAACCAGGACGAGGCCGCCGAGGACCGGATCGTCGCCGACACCACCGAGGTGCCCTACCCCTTCATGTCGGGCGATGAACTGCTGCGCCAGGTGGCCGACCACGGCATCACCATCGCCGAGCTGATGTACGCCAACGAACAGGTCTGGCGCACCCGCGAACAGATCGACGCCGGACTGGATGAGATCTGGGTGGCGATGAAGCAGTGCGTCGAGCGTGGCATCCAGTCCGGCGGCACGCTGCCCGGGGGCCTGCACGTGACCTGCCGCGCGCCCTTGTTGCACGCCGAACTGGTGGAGCGCCCCGGCGCCGAGGATCCGCTGACCATGCTGGACTGGGTCAACCTGTTCGCGCTGGCGGTGAACGAGGAAAACGCGGCCGGCGGGCGCGTGGTGACGGCTCCGACCAATGGCGCGGCCGGCATCATCCCGGCGGTGCTGCACTACTACGACCGCTTCATCTCCGGCGCGAGCGCGCAGGGCGTGCGCGACTTCCTGCTAACTGCCGCCGCGGTCGGGATCCTCTACAAGGAGAACGCCAGCATCTCCGGCGCCGAAGTCGGCTGCCAGGGCGAGGTGGGCGTGGCCTGCTCGATGGCGGCCGCCGGGCTCACCGCGGCACTGGGCGGCAGCCCGAGCCGGATCGAGAACGCCGCCGAGATCGGCATGGAGCACAACCTGGGGCTGACCTGCGACCCGATCGGGGGGCTGGTGCAGATCCCGTGCATCGAGCGCAACGCCATGGGCTCGGTCAAGGCCATCAACGCCAGCCGGATGGCCATGCGGGGCGATGGCAAGCACAAGGTCAGCCTGGACAAGGTCATCAAGACCATGCGCGACACCGGCAACGACATGAAGGACAAGTACAAGGAGACCAGCCGGGGTGGGCTGGCGGTCAACGTCATTGAATGTTGACGGTTTTGTGGCACGGTAGTTGCACGGGCAGGGGGGATCGAGCGAAACCCGGAGCCCCCATTGCGAATCCTTGCCGCCCTGCTGGTCCTGTCCTGCGCCCTGTGGCCGTGGGCTGCCCACGCCCTGGAGCCTGACAAGGCATTCCACCACTACGTCCGCACCGACCGCTCCATCCAGCATGGCCTGCCGCAGATCAGCGTGCAGGCGATCACCCAGGGCGGCGATGGCTACCTGTGGGTGGGCACGCAGGCCGGGCTGGCCCGCTTCGACGGCGTCCGCTTCACCTCCTTCACCCCCGACAACAACGACCAGTTGCCGGGCGCATGGATCCGGGCCCTGCACACCGCGCGCGACGGGCGGGTCTGGGTCGGCAGCTACAAGGGCGCGGCCGTACACGACGGTACTGGCCTGAAGGCCGTTCCGGCAGCCGATCCCGCCGCCTGGCCGTCGCTCGACATCTACGACATCACCGACGATGCGGCCGGCAACCTGTGGGTGGCCACCACCTCGGGGCTGTTCCAGCTGCGCAACGAACGTTTGCACCTGGTCGAAGAATCTTCCGCTGCGACATTCTCGCTGCTGGCCCACGACTCCGACCTCTGGGTCGGCGTCCAGGGCGGGGTGCGCCGGTTGTCCGGCGGCCGCTGGACAGACCGGCCGCTGCCGGCCGGCGTGGATTTGGCGGTGCGGCGGCTGGTCTATGCGCAGGGACGCCTTTGGGCAGCCACTGGCGTGGGTCTGTTCACATTGGAAGACAGCGGCTGGGTGGCGTTCGATTCGCCGTCGCCGCTACGGGACACGCCGGTGGAGATGCTCTTCACCGACCGCGACGGCAACCTCTGGGCCGGCGGTGACAGCGGCCTCATCCGGATCCGCGAGCGGCAACTGGTGGAGTCGATCGCGCCCGGTGACCCGGGCGCCCTGGCGGGATTGCGCTCGGCCTACGAAGACCGCGAAGGAAACCTGTGGCTGGGCAGCCAGTGGGACGGCCTGGTCCGCTTTTCCGACAGCTGGACCCGCCGCTACAGCTCGGCCGAAGGGCTCAACGATCCGATCGTCTGGTCGGTCGCACCCGATCCCGACGGCCAGCGCGCCTGGGTTGGCGGCAACGACGGCGTCAGCATCCTGGAGGACGGGCGCTTCAACCTGTCGGTCCCCGGCAGCGCCCTGCCCCATCCCCAGGGTTACAACCTGCTGGCCGAGGAAGACCGTCTATGGATCGGCACCCGGCACGGGCTGGTGTTCGTCGACCACCGTGGTCCACGCGCCGGGCAGGTGCAGCAGCCGCCGCTGCTTGCGCCAATGGCGGATACGCAGATCAACGGCATCGTCCGCGACGAGGACGGCCGGCTCTGGGTCGCCACCACCCGCGGGCTCTTCACCGAGATCGACGGCAGGTTCGTAGCCTACGGCGAACCCGAAGGCCTGGCCGACCCGCGCGTGCGCTTTTTCCTGCGAGGCGCGGACGGCACCGTCCACGCCGGCACCCAGGGCGGGCTGTTCAGCCTGCGCGGCGGCAGGTTCGTGGAGCGGGGCCGGGATACCGGTTTGCCGCCGGGCCAGGACATCACCGCGATCCTCGAACGCGACGATGGCTCGCTGGTCGTCGGCACCCTGGCCGACCGCATCTATTTCCAGCATGACGGACGCTGGGTCCGGCTGGACGAATCGGTGGGCATGCCCGCCAACTCTCCGTTCTTCATGAGCGAGGACAGCGGCTACCTGTGGGTGGCGGGCATCCGCGGGATCAGCCGGGTTCCCGCGCAGGACCTCGCGGCGCTGGCCACGGGACGCATCGACAAGGTGCGCGGCGAGATGTTGCTCAACGAGCGCGGCGATCCGATGAGTGGCCAGCAGGGCTATTGCTGCAACGGCGCGGGCAACTCCAAGGGATTCGTTCGCGATGGCACCCTGTGGCTGCCCACGCGCGACGGCGTGGTGGCGATGGAGGAGGCGTCCATCGAAACCAACACCGTGCCGCCGCAGGTGGCGATCGAGCGCGTGCAGGTTGGCGAGCAATGGCACCCCGCCTCCACCCTGGAAGGCCACGAGTTCGAGGCCAATGAGCGCGACCTGGCCTTCGAATTCACCGTGCTCAGCTTCCGCGACCCCAAGAGCACGCAGCTGGAATACCGCCTGGTGGGGTACGACGACGCGTGGCGTGCGGTGGATCCGCTCAACCGGAGCACCCGCTTCACCAATCTACCGCCCGGGGACTATGTGCTCGAGGTGCGTGGTCGCAACGATGCCGGCATCGCCGCGGCCGACGTTGCCAGCCTGTCCTTCGGCATCCTGCCCCGCTTCCACGAGACCCTGGTGTTCGCCCTGCTGCTGGTGCTGCTCGCACTCCTGCTCGCCTACGGTGCCTATCGCTACCTGCAGCGGCGGTACCGTTTGCAGCGCGAGGCACTCGAGCAACTGGTGCAGCAGCGCACCCGTGCGTTGGCCGCGGCCAATGCGCGCCTGCAGGAGGCCAGCCAGACCGATCCGTTGACCGGCCTGCGCAACCGCCGCTACATGGCCAGCCAACTGCCGGTGGACCTGGCCTTCTACGACCGCGAGACCGCGCAGAACGGCGACCGCGGGGAGGTCATGGTGTTCGCCCTGGTCGACATCGACCATTTCAAGCCGGTCAACGACGAGCATGGCCACCACGTCGGCGATCGCGTCCTGCAACAGTTCGCGCAGGTGCTGACCGGGCTGGTGCGGACCGGCGACTACGTGGTGCGCTGGGGTGGCGAGGAGTTCCTGCTGGTGTTCCGGCCGATGCCACCCGAGCACCTGGCGACGCTCGGCGGACGCATCCGCGCAGCCGCGGCCAACCACGTCTTCGAGATCGGCGGCGACCGCACGCTGCGGCTGACCTGCTCGGTCGGCCTGGCCGAGTACCCGCTGTTCCGTGGCCAGGGCCAGGGGCAAAGGCCGAGCTGGGAAATGATGGTGGACCTTGCGGACAAGGCGCTCTACTACGTCAAGACCCGCGGGCGCGATGGCTGGGCGGCGTTCCGCCCGACCGCGAAAACCAATGCGGACACGCTGCTGCGCGACCTGCAGGGCGGGCCGGAGCCGCTGTTGGCCGAGGGGCGCCTGCAGGTGCTGGGCAGCATGGATCCGCCGGATATCGGCTGACCCCCGCGGTTTTCTTCAGTGGTGCGATGCCGGTCCGCGGATGATGCGGAGCATGTCGTCGACCAGGGCCGCCGCCGTGACCGCCGCGCCCGCGCCCGGCCCCTGGATCACCAGGGGCTGCCCCCGGTAACGGTCGGACTCGATGGCCAGCCGGTTGTCGGTGCCGGCTCCGGCTGCGAGCGGGTCGTCCGCGGCCAGCGCCTCCAGTCCGACGCGGGCACAGCCTTGATCCAAGCGCGCCACGAAGCGCAGGCTGCAGCCGCTTTTGCGCGCATCGGCGAACCGCGCACGCATGTCCCCATCGAGCATCGCCAGCGATGCGTCGACCTCGGCCGGTGCACGTTGCGCCAGCGCCTGCGGCACCAGCGACTCCACCCGGACGTCGTGCTCCTCCAACTCGTGGCCGGCGCTGCGGGCGAGGATCAGGATTTTCCGCCTCACGTCCTCGCCGGAAAGGTCCTCCCGCGGGTCCGGCTCGGTGTAGCCGGCGTGCCGCGCCTGGCGGACGAACCCCGAAAAGGGGCGCAGCCCGTCGTAATGGTTGAACAGCCAGGCCAGGGAACCCGACAGCACGCCGGCGACGCCGAGGATGCGGTCGCCACCTGCGACGAGCTCCCGGATGCTGCGGATCAACGGCAACCCCGCACCGACGGTCGCGGCGTCCCCATAGACAGCGCCGCCGCGATCGGCCGCCGCACGGATGGACCGCCAGCGCGCCAGCGAGGTGCCCTGCCCCAGCTTGCACGCGGTGACCACGTGGATGCCGGCGGCAAGCCACTCCGCGTGCCGGGCCGCGATCGCGTCGCTGGCGGTTGCATCGATGATGATGCGCAACCCGTCGTGCCCGAGCGCTTCCGGTACCTCCGGCAGTGCGCCCGCCGCGATCGCCTGCCCCCGAACCCGTTCGCCTGCGTCGGTCGGCCGCAGTCCGGCGCGGTCGCTGATGCACGCCCGCGAATTGCGGACATGGACGAGCGACCACCCACCTCCGGGTACCCGCCCGAGTTGCTCCAGCCGGGCCAGCACTTCGCCGCCTACGTTGCCGGTACCCAACAGCGCCAGCCGCGCCGGGGGTGCAGCGGCGCTCGATGTCCGTGGCACGGCTTGGACGGCGACGTTCAACGGGGTGTCCCCGGCACGCGCGACCGGGCCATCGCGGCGCGCTGAAGCGCATCGGACAGGTCATCGAGCAGGTCCGATACATGCTCGATGCCAACCGACAACCGCAGCAGGCCATCGCCGATGCCGGCTGCGGCCCGCGCATCCGGTGACATCGCGGCGTGGGTCATGGTCGCCGGGTGCGCCACCAGGCTTTCCACGCCTCCCAGCGACTCGGCCAGGGTGAAGCAGCGCAGGCCGTCCAGGAAGGCACGGACCGCCTGCTCGCCACCGTCGATCTCCACGCTCAGCATCGCGCCGAAGCCGCTCTGCTGGCGCGCCGCGATGACGTGTCCGGGGTGGTCGGGCAGCCCTGGATAATGCAGGGCACGCACCGCCGGATGCCCGTCGAGCAGCCCGGTGATCGCCAACGTGTTCTCCTGGTGCACGCGCAACCGGGCGTCGAGCGTACGCAGCCCACGCAGGGTCATGAAGCTGTCGAACGGCGCGCCGGTGATGCCCAGGCAGTTCGCCCACCAGCCCAACCGCTCTTGCAGTTCGGGCCGCCGCGCCACCACCGCTCCGCCCACCACGTCGCTGTGGCCGTTGATGTACTTGGTGGTGGAGTGCACCACCACGTCGGCACCGAACGTGATCGGCTGCTGCAAGGCCGGCGACAGGAACGTGTTGTCGACCACGGCGATGGCACCGGCCGCGTGCGTGGCATCGATGACGGCATGCAGGTCGGTGATGCGGAGCAGTGGATTGGAGGGCGTCTCGATCCACACCACCGCAGGGCGCCGCGCCAGCGCTCCAGCCAGCGCATCGGGATCGGTCAGGTCGACGGTGTCCAGCTCGAACGCACCCTTGGCGGCCAGCGCATTGAACAGGCGCCAGCTTCCGCCATAGCCATCGTGCGGAACCACCAGGCGGTCCCCCGGTTGCAGCAGTGCATGCAGCACGAGGGAGATCGCCGCCATGCCGGTGGCGGTCACCACGCCGCCGCATCCGCCCTCCAGTTCCGCCAGCGCCTCCGCCAGCAGGTCTCGGGTGGGGTTGCCGCTGCGGGTGTAGTCGTAGGCCCGCTTCCGGTCGAAGCCGGCGAAACTGAAATTGGACGACAGCACCAGGGGCGGAGTGACCGCACCGAAAGCGGGGTCGCGGTCGATGCCGGCGCGCACCGCGACGGTGGATCGATGCCGATCGGCAGCGGGCGGGTGACCGGCACGGGGATCCCGGTCGGCGCGGCTCACGGGAGGGACGACAGCGCTCATGCCACCTCCTCCGCGCCCGGTGCGCCGGCCAGCGACTCCACGAGCACGTCGGCGACGGCGGCATGTTCCTTCAGGAACGCGTCGTGGCCGAAGCGCGAATGCAGGATCCGCAGGCGGGCGCCCGATGGCAGGTCCTCCACCAGCTCGCAGGCATCGGCGAGCGGCACGATCCGGTCATCCGCCACCGCCACCACCGTCACCGGGACGTCGATCTGCCGGGGATCCACGTCCTGCAGGTCGATGGACTCCGACAGGCGGGTGAAGGCGACCGGATGGACCTTGTCGGCATAGATGGCGCCGCAGTGGTCGAGGTAGTCCTCGGCGTCGACCCGCACCGCACCGTTGACCACGGTCGCGCCGCCGAACCGCAGCTGGAACTCCTCGGGGGTGCGGTAGCCGAGCATCGCCAGTTGCCGCGCGAGCGCCAGCCCGTGCGAACCGTCGCACTGCAGGGCACCCAGCGCCACCGCCCTTCGCTGCAAAGCGCGCGCCGCGCTCGCGTAGGGATGCGGGCGGTGGCAGCCGCTGATCGCGACCAGGCGCCGCAGACGCGCCGGGTACAGCGCTGCGAACTGGAGGCCTACCATCGCTCCGTAGGAGCACCCGACGAACGCGTCCAGCCGGTGCACGCCGAGGTGGTCCAGCAAGGCGGCGACCGCCTCGGCCTGGTCCGCCGGATCGATCGGCAAGTCGAGTGAACCATCGCTTCCTATCCAGTCGAAAGACAGCACGCAACGATGCCGTGGATCCAGCGCGCGCCCCGGGCCGCATTGGGCATCCCACCAGCCGGCCTGTGGGAACGCACGGGAACCGGCCACGTGGCGGTCTGCGGAGATGCCGCCGGCGACGAGGACGACCGGTGCGGACAAGGTCCCGATGAACTCGTAGTGCAGCGCCAGGGTGCGGCTGCCGCCATGGCGCAGGGTCAGCGTCAGGTCCATCACGCCGCGTCGTGCGTCCGCCTCCGCCGGCTCCGGATCGATGCTGACGCCGGTGGGGGAAGCGGGCACGTCGCTGTCGACAAAGCCGTCGAGCACGATGCCGGCGGGGGTGTGGCAGGTGGGGGAGGGAATCTGAAGGCTCATGTCGGGCGTCCGGTAGTGGCGGGAGCCATCGAGCCAACGGATGCGCACGCACGCCTGGAGCGCGCACGGACACCCATCTTCCGGAGACCGGCGCACCGGTCATCCGCAGGAATTGGCACCTTCGCACCGCTTGCGCGGTGCTGGGTTGCCCCGGCTTCAAAGGGCCTGTCCCTCAGCCGGTCTCGATGGATGGCCGCAGTCTGCACGAGCCTTTCCGGTGGTGTCAATCGCTTGATGCGGATAAAGCGATTGATTGATCCCGGCAAGGCCGGATTGCCGGGGCCGCACTAGACTGCACGGATGAATCCTCGCCTCCCGCTTGCCGCACTGGCCATCGCACTGCTTCCCGCGTGTGCCGGGCTCTCCGAAACCACCACAACCGTGCCTTCCCGCGCCTCCCCGGCGGCCGGATCCGGCGACGGCGGCCCCCTTACGGTCGCCGAGCGCTACCTGTCCGAAGCGGACGGCAGCGACGAGCTCGACTCCCTTGCGACATGGCCCCGCCCCGAGGGCGGCACCTGGCTGATCGCCAGCGCGAAAGCGACCGATCGTCTGGTGGTGTTCGACGCGGACAGCGGCGAGAGACTGCGAGTGGTTGGCGGCCCAGGGTCCGGCCACGGCCGCTTCGACCGCCCCAACGGACTGGCGGTGCATGGCGACCTGCTGTTCGTGGTGGAGCGCGACAATGCCCGGGTGCAGGTCCTGTCGTTGCCGGGGTTCGAGCCGTTGGGGAGCTTCGGGGAAGCGCAGCTTCGCAGCCCGTACGGCCTCTGGGTGCACGAGACCGAGCCGGGCGAGATGGCGGTCTACGTCACCGACAGTTTCATGTACGGCGACCGCCATGAGCGGGTACCGCCGCTGGATGAGCTCGACCAGCGGGTACGACGTTTCCGGATCGCTTTCGACCAGGCGGGGCGCCTGCGCGCGCACCACGCCGGCCACTTCGGGGCCGCCGGAACGGAGGATGCGCTGCACGTGGTCGAGTCCATCGCCGGCGACACCGCCCACGACCGGCTGCTGATCGCCGATGAGCGCGTGCCGCGTGCCGACGGCACCTCCTTCTCGACCCTTCGCGAATACACCCTGGCCGGAGTGCCCACCGGCACCAGCCTGCCGCCGGAGACCTTCGCCGCGGAGGCCGAGGGCGTGGTGCTGTGGCCGTGCGGCCCTTCCAGTGGCTATTGGGTCGCGGTGGACCAGCTGGCGCCGTTGACGCGTTTCCACCTGTTCGACCGGGAGACCTTGCGCGCGGCCGGCAGTTTCCACGGCACGCTCACGGCCTTCACCGATGGCGTGGCACTGCACGCGGCGGCCACGCCGACTTTCCCCGCAGGTGCCCTGTTCGCGGTGCACGATGACCTGGCCGTGGTCGCCTTCGACCTGGGCGAGGTCGCCCGCGCGCTCGGGCTGTCGCCGGAGTGTGGCGGCTGAGCATGGCGGTCCGGGCTGTCCTGGTGGTGGCGCTGTGGCTACTGGCCTGCTGCATGCCGGTACAGGCGGGACAGGTCTATCGGTGGAAGGACGCGGAGGGCGTCACCCACTACGGCGACCAGCTGCCGCCCGGTACCTCCGCGGAGAGGCTCGTGATACCGGCCACGGAGGATCCGCCCCCGGTCGCCGCACTGCGGGTGGAGGACACCGGGCGCGGCTTGTTCGTCTGGGCCGACAACCGGCTGGCCGGGCCGATCGAGGTGATGCTCCATTTCGAGCACCACGACAACGTCCACAGCGACCCCGCCCTGCCAGCGCGCGCAACCGTGGCGGCAAGCGCCAGCGGCCTGGTGGCGGTGCTGTCCGCGGCCGACCCCGGACGACCTTTCAAGTTCCAGTTGCGCATCGACAGCCTGCCCGGCCATCCCAGTGCCTCGCCGCGCGACGTGCAATATCGGATGCCGGTGGCGGGCGATGCGCGCGTTGAACAGGGTTTCGGCGGGGGTTTCAGCCACCAGGATCCGGAGAACCGCTATGCGGTGGATTTCGCCGTTCCCAGCGGTACGACGGTGCTGGCCGCGCGGGCCGGCGTCGTGATGCAGGCGGAAGCGGGCTTCGAACACGGCGGTCTGGATCGGGCCGCTCTGGCTGGCCGTGCCAACTTCGTCAGGGTGCTGCACGATGACGGCACCATGGCGCTGTACGCCCACCTCCAGCCCGGTGGAGTACTGGTGCGGGTCGGCCAGCATGTCGAAGTGGGACAGCCGCTCGGCCTGTCCGGTGCAACGGGTTTCGCCAGCGGGCCCCACCTGCACTTCGCGGTGCAGGTCAACCGTGGGATGCGCCTGGTGTCGCTGCCCTTCCGGATGGAGCACCTGCCGGACGCGGGTGAAGCGACCGGCTCCGCGCCGAACCGGTGATGCCCTCCCGGCGAACGCTCAGGCAGCGTCCAGCAACTGCTCGCTGAGCGAGCGCCACTTCGGCAGCTTGTCGAGTTGCCCCACTGCGCGCAGATAGTGTTCGTCCACGTCATCACCCGACAGCAGGGCGGAAGCGACATGCACCGCGCCCGCCACCCAGAAGCCCGTGGTCCGCATGCGTCCAGGACGGTGGTGGTTGGCCACCGCTTCGACGATCGGCATCGGCAGCCCCCAGAGGCCGAGCAGGTACGCTCCCGCTTCCGCGTAATGGGGCCCGTCGGGGTTCTGCACGGTGCCGTCGGGAAGCTTGAAGCGCACGCCCGGAAGCAGCTTGCCGACCTCGGCGAGCAGCCCGGCGGTGGCGGCCAGCTCGGCGCTGGGACCGCCCAGCAGCTGCGCGGCAAGGCGCGAAGTCTTCAGCGCGCGCTCCTGCATCGCCTCGCGGTCCACGCCTTCCACCTCGGTGTCGGCCGCGAACGCTTCCGTGGCCAGCACCAGCCGCTGGATGTTCTGGAGCCCCAGCCTGGTCACGGCGGCACGGATATCCGTCACCACCCGCCCGGCGGAAAAGTACGCCGAGTTGCACAGGCGCAGCACCTTCGCCGCCAGCACAGGGTCCTGCCCCAGCAGCTCCGCCACGTCATTGCTGGTGGTGTCGGCATCCCTCATCAGCTGCGTCAGGTCGATGTACAGCTTGGGCGGCGGCGGCAGCGATCCGATCCGGCCGATCGCCTGGTTGAGCGCTTCGTTGTCGAGCAGTTCGCGCAGCTCGATCACGCTCTCCACCGCCTCGATCAGCTCGCCGGCGTCGAGCGGCTTGCGAAGCAGGCGGTGAGCGCAATCCAGGGCCTGCAACGCGTCCGCGTCCTGGCCCTCCTCCAGCAGCAGGATCCTGACGGCATCGGGGTGCTGGGCGCGAAGCTGGGACAGCAACAACGGCCCCGGCTGGGGTCCGCCCTCCAGTTCGCAGGCCAGCACGTCGAAGCCATCGGCGGCCGCCGCGGCGACCGCATCCGCCTGCTGCACCCAGCGCACCTGCCATGACAGATCGAAATCGGCCAGCGTCTGTTCCAGCTCGGCAGCATGGCTGCCCTCTTCTCCCACCACCAGGATGCGCAACTTCGATCTCCCTCAGGTTCCGCAGGCCCACTACCCGCCTCCATGCACAGTATCGGCCGCTGCCCGGAGCCACTGAACCACTGCTTGTGTGACCCCGCCTCCAGTTTGGGAGGCCAAACCGCCTGACCGCTATAATTGCCGGCTTCCCCTGACCCCCGGGTGCGCTGCCGCGCGCCTACGCCATGTCCGAAGTCGCAGAACAAGCCCTCCGCCGCCGTACGTTCGCGATCATTTCGCACCCCGACGCCGGCAAGACCACGTTGACCGAAAAGCTGCTGCTGTTCGGCGGCGCCATCCAGATGGCCGGATCGGTCAAGGGCCGCAAGGCCGCACGCCATGCGACGTCCGACTGGATGGCCCTGGAGAAGGAGCGCGGCATCTCGGTGACGTCGTCGGTGATGCAGTTCCCCTACGAGAACCGCATCGTCAACCTGCTCGACACCCCCGGTCACGCGGACTTCGGCGAAGACACCTACCGCGTGCTGACCGCGGTGGATTCCGCCTTGATGGTGATCGACGTCGCCAAGGGCGTGGAGGAGCGGACCATCAAGCTGATGGAGGTCTGCCGGCTGCGCGACACGCCGATCATGACCTTCATCAACAAGCTCGACCGCGAGGGCAAGGACCCGATCGAGCTGCTCGACGAAGTCGAGAGCGTGCTCGGCATCCAGTGCGCCCCCATCACCTGGCCGATCGGCATGGGCAAGCGCCTGAAGGGCGTGGTCCACCTGGTCAGCGGAGAGGTGCACCTGTACGAACAGGGACGCAACTTCACCCGCCAGGACTCCACCATCTTCGGCTCGATCGACGACCCGGGCCTGGAGGAGCGGCTGGGTGCGCAGGTGCTGGCCGAGCTCCGGGATGAACTGGAACTGGTCCAGGGCGCCAGCCACCCGTTCGATGTCGGGAGATACCTGGCGGGCGAGCAGACCCCGGTGTTCTTCGGCTCGGCGGTCAACAACTTCGGTGTGCAGCTCCTGCTGGACTTCTTCGTGCGCCACGCGCCGTCGCCCCGCCCTCGCGCCACCACCGGCCGGCCGGTGG
>Ga0114898_1001215_pt1 | contig 15951 bp, 18 predicted proteins | sample Malvired_Geostar_FD_83496 | JGI IMG/M metagenome (GOLD analysis project Ga0114898, IMG submission 83496) | Marine viral communities from the Global Malaspina Expedition - Malaspina viral metaG DeepMed_Geostar | ecosystem: Environmental > Aquatic > Marine > Oceanic | place: Mediterranean Sea... | reverse complement strand
TTATATGGCTGAAAAAACAGGAAATTTAGCCATAGAAATAAATAATTGCAAAGCCGATAAGCCAAGCGGTATTAATGTGACCAAAGCTAATATATGGGCGCATGTTGTTCGAGACAAGAAAAATATGACAGTATGGATGGCTAAAGTTTCTGAGCTCAAAAAATTTATAAAAAAGACCACGCCTTTTAGAGAGGTAACACAAGCGGGCGATGGCAACGCAGATTTACTCTTATATAAAACAGACGCAATTTTAGGACCTTTATTTGTTAGAGTTGATAACATAAGCAAAAGTAAATTTTTGAAATACTTAGACAACATGATTGGAAAAAAATAATGTCACTAAATATTAGAGATATAGTAGTATTTGACTTTGAAACTGGTTCTCGCAACCCACACAAAACTCAGGCAACCCAAATTGCCGCAGTAGTTATACACGGCAAGAGTCTAAAAATTAAAAGCGATGGAACATTTAATTCTGAAATTCGCCCCATCCTAGATGACGATAAAGCTATAGAGCTAGGATTAGACCCTGTAGAAGATGAGGCACTGGAAATTACCAGAAAAACAAGAAAGGCTTTAGCCAAAGCTGCAACCCCTAAGTTTGTGTGGAGAAAATTTGCTAAATTTGTAGCAATGCACAACTGGAAAGGAACGCCTTGGTTTAACCCGATTGCGGCAGGCTATAACATCAATAATTTTGATTTGCCAATAGTCCAAAGAATGTGTAACGAATACGGCCCAGTAGAGAAAAAAACTGGCAGGCAAAATGTGTTTCATCCTATATATAAAATTGATTTAATGGATACGGTATGGATGTGGATGGAAAACAATCCTGACGTTAGGTCTATTAGCATGGATTCAATGCGAGACCTTATGAATATTAATAAAGACAATGCACACGATGCTTTGCAAGACTGTCTTGACACAGCTAATATTTTGGTAAAATTTATGAAGCTACACAGAAGCCTATCTCCAAAAGTTAAATTTGAAAAAGCCTTTGCTAACGAAGATTATGGATTTTAATAATAATTACGACTGTGAAAAAACTTGGGATTTAATTTGCGAAGGAAGAACCAAAGGGGTTTTCCAACTAGAAAGCAATCTTGGTAAATCTTGGGCTAAAAGGGTTAAACCTCGCAACATAGAAGAACTAGCCGCCCTAATTTCTCTAATTAGACCGGGTTGTCTAAAGGCAATTACGGACGGAAAGTCTATGACTCAACACTATGTTGACCGAAAATCAGGAAAAGACGAGATAGTTTATTTACATGAATCTTTGGAACCCATTTTAGAAAACACTCAGGGAGTTTTGGTATATCAAGAACAGTCCATGAGAATTGCGCAGACTATTGCTGGATTTGACCTAAAAGAAGCCGACAATCTTCGCAAAGCTATCGGTAAGAAAAAAGCCGACTTAATGGCAGACATTAAAACAAAGTTTATGGATGGCGCAAAAAATGAGGCCATTGTTCCTGAAGAAACAGCAGAAGAGATATTTGGATGGATTGAAAAATCCAATCGTTATGCTTTTAATAAGTCCCATGCTGTTAGCTATGCTATTTGTGCTTACTGGGCTGCTCATTGCAAAGCGCATAATCCTATGCGTTTTTACTGGAGCTATCTTTACCACGCAGACGGAAAACAAGACCCACAAACAGAAATTAGAGAATTAATTTCAGACGCAAAAATACACGACATAAATGTCTATCCGCCAACGCTCAAGAATCCCACTCGCAAATTTAGCACCCATGAAGGCAGTATTAATTTTGGACTACAAGACGTAAAATTTATAGGCAGCAGTCAAGTCAAAAAGTTTTTTGAAGCCTCTAAAGAAGTCGAAGAATCCCTAAAATCATCTATAGGAGACTTAGACTGGCATACATTTTTAACGCACATGTTAGACAAGATTAGTAGCACTACCGCCGTTGCCTTAATATCCGTGGGTGCCTTGGGACATATGGGAGTAAATCGTTCAGAAATGCTTTACGAACTGGAAACATGGAACTCTCTAACAAAAAAGGAAAAAGAGTGGATTCGAGAAAATTGCACTCCCGGCAACAACTTAACAGATTCGCTGCAACAGCTAGCCCCGCCTAAAAAACAAGGAGGAGGCACATCTAATATCCATAGAAATGAGGCTGTGCTCAATTTGCTACACCTTTTAAAGCATCCTCCACACTCCACCAAAGATAACCCACACTTTGTAGCCAAAAAAGAAGAAGAATATTTAGGGGTTAGTATTACATATTCTAAGGTAGACTCTTGCGATATTACCGCTGCTGACTCAACCTGCCGAGAAATCATGGAAGGCAAAAGAGGTAGGGTGTCTTTAGCAGTAGAAATAAAAAGAGCAACAGAATGGATAATTAAAAAAGGAAAATCCAAAGGGGAAAAAATGGCCTTCTTAACAATTGAAGATAGCACTTGTGAATTAGATAATGTAGTAGTATTTCCAGAACAGTGGTCTGAGTATAAGAATATAATTAGTGAAGAAAACACTGTTTTAATTTTTGGAGAATCTCAAAAGCACAAAGACGGAATTATAGTCCAAAAAGCCAAACAGATTTAATTGGAATTATTAAAACCAATAATTATAATAAAATGAACCATATTAGTATAGAATCAAAAAATTACTGTATTGACAGAGGCTATTTTGTTAGTGTCCATCAAGACCCCAACATTAACGCTTGCTCAGTAGTATTCCCCAGTCAAACTATTTTTAAAAACAACACTGTGGGATGCACAATATATTATGAAATTACAACACTAGGCATAGAATATTATTCTATTTCAGACGGAGGAGCCGCCAATCAAGCTAGCATAGAATGCCCAGATTACGCTAAGCGAGTTTTGATTTTTAGTGACGTGTTATCAAAAACGTTTGCTTTAGATATATCACCCAAGCTTATTGTGTCTTATGATTATCATGGTGACGAAATTGATGAAAACGGATTTATGTCATGCCTAAAAGCCCCAACAAACGAAAAAGATATAGAACTGGAAAATTATTTTGCCAGTCTGTTTTATAAGTTTTTGTCTGACCCGGATGTAGACTATTCTGATATAGCTAAAAAGCATGGAATAGAACAAGGGTACAATTTATTAACACTGCCATTTTTAAGGAAGGATTTTGAGCAATGAATTCTTGTTCTTTTGTGGGAAGACTAGTACAAGACCCAGAATTATCTTTAGTAAACAATACGCACGTTGTTAAATTTACACTTGCTATTAATGAATATAGACGAGCTAAAAACGGAAACAAAAAAAAGCAGGTAGATTATCTAGACTTCGAGGCTTGGGATAGCGGGGCAACCACTATTTCTAAATACTGCCTAAAGGGGGACGAGCTAGCCGTGTCCGCGTCTGCTCGACAAGACAAGTGGACTGACGAAAACGGAAATAAGTATTCTAGAATTAAATTCAGAGTTAATAGTTTTAATCTCTTTAGCAAAACGTGTGCAGACAGAGACACTGAGACGGGCGTTAACTCTGATGAATTAACTACTGTAGAATAGTATTAAAAATCTCAATGAATAAGAAAAAAATATTATTTTGTAATGAAGCTTCATTCTTAAATACTGGATATTCCATATATGGTAGAGAAGTAATTAGTAGGCTTCATACCACAAATAAATACGAATTGGCAGAGCTTTCTGTTTATGGCTCGGAGGTAGACCCAAGACAAAAGACTATTCCTTGGAAGTACTATCCCAATCATCCAAATCCTCAAATTGAAAAAGAGGTTTTGGAGTTTAATTCTTGTCCGACTAATGCCTTTGGGGAATGGAGATTCGAAGAGGTATGTCTTGATTTTCAGCCAGATATCGTAGTAGATATTAGAGATTTCTGGATGATGGAATTTATAGAGCGGTCTCCTTTTAGAAAAATGTTTACATGGGCTATTATGCCTACGGTGGATGCATCACCCCAAAACGAACAATGGCTTGCTACATTTGCTAATGCAGATTTTGTGCTTAATTACTCTGAGTTTGGGCAACAAACCTTAGACGAACAAAGCGGAGGAGCGATTAATTGTTTAGACATAGCTCCGCCATCTGCTGGTGAAGATTTTCAACCAGTTCCTAACAAGAAACAGCACAAAGAGTCATTCCAACTTGACCCCGACTCTTTTATTATTGGAACGGTCATGAGGAATCAGCGGAGAAAATTGTTTCCAGACCTTTTTTATTCGTTCAGAGAGTTCTTAAATCGCACCAAGCTAACCAATGCTTTTCTCTATTGCCATACTAGCTATCCAGATGTTGGGTGGGATATACCAAAACTGCTGAATGAGCATGGTATTGCAGACAAAGTTATTTTCACATATGCGTGTGAAAAATGTCAGCATGTATATCCATCCTTTTTCGAAGACGCTATTACTATCTGTCCCAGATGTTCTTTTCTAGCCGCCAAGCCGTCCAACGTTCACTCCTCTGTATCTAGCAAAGAATTAGCCAAAATATATAATGTATTTGATTTGTATGTTCAATACGCTAATAGTGAAGGGTTTGGGATTCCTCAAGTAGAAGCGGCCTCCTGTGGTGTTCCCATAATGTCTATAAATTATTCTGCAATGAAAAGCGTTGTTGCGAATCTAGAGGGGGAGCCGATTAAAGTTAAAGCTCTGTACAAGGAGTTGGAAACGGGCTGTATGAGAGCAGTACCAGACAACGAAGATTTTATTGAAAAATTAATTAAATTTGCTACCTTACCAGAAGATGTTAGGCTAAAAAAAGGCTTGCAAGTTAAAAAGTTGTGCTCACAATATTATACTTGGGACCAAACAGCTAAAAAATGGGAAAATTGGTTTGACCAAGTTCCATCACGTAGTCTAGAACAAACTTGGGACTCTCCTCCCCGCATTATACCACCGCCAAGTGAAGCTCCAGCATATTTGGGAAATAGAGAATATACAGACTGGTTGTTTTATAATGTCTTGGGAGAGCCAGACAAAATAGGCTCTTATATGTATTCTAGAATACTTCGAGATTTAGATACTAGACTTTATATTGAGGGCATGGGGGGGATGTATTATAATGAAGATTCATGGTCACAAAACAGACCAGATTGGCAGCCTTTTGATAAAGAAAAAGCTTATTACAAAATTGCAGAAATAGCAGAAAAAAGAAACTATTGGGAAAAGGTGAGGTGCGGTATTATACAAAGACCAAAACCTAGTTGGATACCGGAGAAATAGCATGGAGGGTTGGAGATATGCCTTGTCTGAATTTTCATATTCAGAATATACCGACGTATATGAATTTGGTGTCTACACTGGGGCGTCGATTAACTGGATTAATGAGGCACTATTTACCGCAGAAAAAAACATTAGAAAAATATTTGGATTTGACTCTTTCTGTGGGCTCCCCCCGGAAACCGAAACGGAGAGAGAGCTTATAATTTCCACGGGGGGTGATTATCAATGGAGGGCTGGAGATTTTAGTTCGCAGGAGTATTTTAAAACAAGCCTTACTGAAGAAGTCATTAAGTCTATCAGAAACTTTGTGGAACCAAATCTCGACAAGGGAACCTCTTTGGAATTAATTCCGGGTTATTTTTCCGATTCCCTCACAGACGATATTGTTGAAAAATATGACATGCAACCAGCTTGCTATGTAGATTTAGATGCAGATTTATATTCATCAACAATTGAAGCCTTAGATTTTATGCTTAGAAATAAATTAATTAGAGCGGGAACAATTATTGGTTATGACGACTGGGGTGGTACTCCAAAATGGCAGACTCAAGAAGACGGGGCCAGCATGGCCCATGTAGAAATAATGCATAAATACGCTGTTAAATTGCAGTTAATAGGGGTGGGTGGGGGAGCATACCCTCATGTTCACACGATGTTTATCGTAAGGTCAATTGGATGAAAATTTTATACATAGGACATTACAAAGAGGGAACTGGCTGGGCGCACGCAGCAATAGATTATATATTATCCCTAGATGCCGCAGGATTAGACGTAGTATGTAGAAGCATTGATTTTAATCATAAAAATATCACCATACCAAAGAGAATAACAGAACTAGAAAATAAAAGCTCTAAAGGCTGTGATATATGCATACAACACGTACTGCCTCATAAGATGGACTTTAACGGGAAATTTAAAAAAAATATAGCCCTGTATGCTACAGAAACCGATTCTTTTATTGCTACAACTTGGCCAGACCGTATTAATCTTATGGATGAAGCTTGGGTTATTAACAAGCAGATGGTAGACGCATCTATAAAAAGCGGAGTAACAGTTCCGATAAAAATCATACCCCATGCTTGCGACACGTCTAAATTTGAACGAAACTATACACGTTTTGAGATTCCACAGATACAAGACACTTTCGTGTTTTATTTTATCGGGGAGCTCATACGAAGAAAGAATCTTGTTGCGCTGCTAAAAGCTTTTCATCTAGAATTTGATTCCAACGAACCAGTTTCTTTAGCGATTAAAGCCCATAAAACAGGAATGAATGAAGACGAATGCTTCAAGCACATCACAATTATGTGCGACCAAGTAAAAGAAAATTTAAAACTATATCCTCAAATGGATGACTATAAAAGAGAAATAATAATAACTCAATATTTGTCAGAAATAGAAATGTGTAGCCTACACACAACGTGTGATTGTCTTGTTGCCCCAAGCTTTGGTGAAGCGTGGTGTATACCCGCTTTCGACGCAATGGGTTTTGGCAACACGCCCATTTGCACCAATACCGGAGGAATGGCAGATTTTCTGTCGGGTGGTGGCGGAATGTTAGTAGACGCTCATCCCGAACCAGCTTTTGGTATGACTGAAACGTTTTCAGATTTATACACAGGAAGAGAAAATTGGGACAACATTGACATTAGAGAGCTACAAAAAAGAATGCGTAACGTGTATGAATTGCACTCTTCAAATTCTCCTGCGTACTTGGCCACAAAAAAGCTTGGGCTAGAAAATGCCTATAGATATTCTTACGAAAATGTCGGTAAAATAATGAAGGAAGCTCTTACAAATGCCAATTAGTCCAATCTCTTCCATAACAAGGGCGGCTACATTATCTAGCAGCGACCCTTTAAATATTCTTACTTTTGTTACACACGAAAGATACGAACCCAATTTATGCAAAACGGGACAAAATTTTTATGCATACACAGGAGATTTTGCAAGAGAATGGAATACCAATTATTCCCCCATACCCGATAACTATTGTATTTTCGACAAAAAACTAGACGGCAAACAAATTCCTATACACTTGGACATAGATTTAATTATTTCTCAAAACATTCTAGTTCATTTTGAAATTGCTAAGAATATTTCTGACCTTCTTAATGTACCAATTATAAATATTCATCATACTCTTCCACCACCAGAGTGGACTGCCGACCATTTAGAAAAGCTTTCTAGTCGTGCTGGAGACATTGATGTATACATAACAGACTACAACAGAAAAGTGTGGGGTTTGAATCCACAAAAATCAAAAGTAATATACCACGGTATCGACTCATCTTTCTGGAAACCAGACAAGAAAATAAAAAAAGGGAAATATGCTCTTTCGGTAGTTAATGACTGGATAAATAGAGACTGGTGTTGTGGTTATAATATATGGCAACAAGTCACTGCTGGAATTCCGACCAAGGCTGTTGGAGATACTCCCGGCCTCTCTCTTCCTGCAAAATCTTTGGAAGACTTAAGAAGCAATTATAACTCCTGTGGGCTATTTGTAAACACGTCCACTTATTCTCCAACACCCATGTCTTTACTGGAAGCCATGTCTTGCGGGTGCGCCGTGGTTTCAACGGCCACATGCGCTATTCCAGAGATAATTGAAAACGGCGTCAATGGCTTTATTACAAACGACCCAGCAGAAATGAAAGAATATATAACACAGGTTCTGAATGACGATGAGCTTAGAGATAAACTTGGCAAAAACGCCAGACAGACCATACTAGATAAATTTTCGATAAAAAGATTTGCTGACGAATGGAATGAGTTATTTAAAATGGCATTAAACAATGAATGAAAAAGAAATACCTCACATAATAAACCAATTTAAAAGATTTGGTATTAAGCCACACTCTTTACCAAATGCCATAGGCATGTGGCCAAACGAACAAGAGTGCTTAGCATGGTGTGCTCTAAATGTTAACCCAAACCATAATTTTATGGAAATAGGTTCTTTTTGTGGGGGTTCTGCCGTATTACTCGCTCTTTGTAAGCGTTTAACTAGCAATAAACCAAATAGTATTTATTCAGTAGACTGTGATTTTGAAAAATATCAAGCAATGTCTGGCAGTCAAGCGTATAGTAATGATAAGGCTATGGCCATGTTTGAATACAATGTTTATAAAATAGGAAAATTTAACGATTTATGTAAACAGCTAGTTTGTTACAGCGACGATATTCCAAAACATTACACAGTTAAATTTTTTAATGAAGAACAGATTGGCTTTTTATTCATAGACGGGTTTCATTCTTTTGCGCAAGTAGTCAAAGACTTTACAACAGTAAAACCGTTTCTTGCCGAAGATGCAATAGTGGCATTTCATGACGTATCCCCAGAAATTAAAGAAAGACTTAATGATGAAGTGGATTTTGAATCATTATTTAAATCGACAACTGAGGATTTTCGTTTAGATGAGGCTATTAACTATATTTTAAAAAACAACAAAGATTTTACGTTTTTAGACATACCAGTAAAAAGAAATATTAGGCATTTTAAAGAAACCCATTTAACTAATTGGGTAAGAGGAACTACTAGCCCCTTTAACTCTTTTGCTGCCATCAGGAGAACCAATGAAAGTTAATTTAATTTTAGACGGACATCCGTTGTCTGGATATGTAAACATAGACCCTCACGGGTTTGGTGAAGAATCAAAAGTTGTAGGCGGTGTTGAAAATTTAGATGAATTTGTGGAAGATTCTGAGGCCACCGAAATTTTAGCTTTAGATATTATTGATTTTCTTCCACCGGATTTGGTGTTACCAACTATACAACACTGGATTACTAAATTGAGGCACGGAGGAAAGATTGTTATTGGGGGTAAAGATTTATGGCAAATTTCCAAAGCTTTGTATTATAAACTTATAAACACTAAGCAAGCTAACGAAGCAATACACGGTAACGAAAAAAAATTGCGGCACAATCAGCTTACAATGGAAGAATTAACTTCTATTCTTGAAAAACAGGATTTAAAAATTCTTAAAAAAAGAATAAATAGCTTGGATATGTCTGTAGAAGCACAAAGGCTATAATACATGAAACCCCCAGAAATTACTATAATAATAGCTAATTATAATTATGCTGAACATGTAGGCGCTGCTATAGACAGCGCTCTTTCTCAAGACTATGAGGGTCGGCTTAATATTTGCATAGTAGATGATGGCTCTGCTGATAATTCATGGGAAGTAATTAAATCCAAATTAGAATCAATCAATATTGATGAATCAACACAAAAGCCACCATCGCAGGCAATAGAGCCTGTTTTGCGTAGCACTATGGATTGCGACCTTGGCGACCGTACAATAATAGCCATAAGAACAAAAAATAACGGAGCAAGCATTGCCAGAAACATTGGTATAGAATACTGCTTAGAATTTACAGATGCGTATTGTATTTTAGATGCAGACGATGAGTATTATAAGTCTAAAGTTTCAAGACTAGTAAACAAGTGGCTATATAGCCCAAAAGAAATTGGGGTAGTATATGCAGATTATGATATTTTAAATACCAATACGGGAAGATTATTAGAGGAATTTAAACAACCATACAACAAAGAAATTCTTGCCCAAGAATGCATAGTTCATAGCAATGCGTTAATTAGTAAAGAAGCTTTTTTAAGCACCAGAGAAGCAAATGGGGAGTTTTATGATTCAAATTTACATGGCCCTGCTAGTGGCGAATTTATTGGGTCATGCGAAGATTATGATTTATGGATACGAATCTCTGAAAAATTTGTAATTGTACATATTCCCACCTCGCTAGGCATTGCAAAAATCACCGGAAACAATCAAAGCATAAAAACAAACTCGAAAATTTTCCAAACCAATTCTGAACATATGAGACAAAAAGCACAGGCACGACACAATGCCTAAAAACAACAATAGATTTGTTGCCCCTATCAAATCTAGAAATGGAAAAAATACAACAGTTATTATTTTAGCCGCAGGTATAGGCTATAGAATGAAATCCTATGGTCCTAAATGCTTACTAAAAGTAAGCCAAAATAAAACAATCATAGAAAAACAAATTGATACTGTAAGCCTTCACCTTCCTAAAAGTGATGTTATATCAGTGCTGGGGTTTGAATGCGATAAGGCTTTAAAGGTTTTATCAGATAGAAGCAGAATAGTTGAAAATCAGCTTTATGAAGAAACCAACACAGCGGAAAGTATAAGACTAGCCATTAATAATGGGGTTAGAGACAGTGTTTTGATTATACATGGAGATTTAATTTTTAATCCAGAAACTCTTGCTCATCACGATTTTCGACGTTCTTTTGCAATTGTAGATTCCAAACATCAATTTCGTTTAAATGAGGCCGGTGTTACAATAAACGATTGGCAAATTACTCGGTTTGCATACGGCTTAAATACAAAATGGGCTCAAATAGTATTTTTAATAGGAAAAGAGCTGCAAATGTTAAAAAATATATGTCGCAATCGAGAAAAAAATAAAATGTACACATTTGAGATTCTTAATGAAATCATAGATAATGGTGGTAAAATTGCAGCCGTTGAGCCAGAAAATATGACAATAACAGATGTAGATTCTTCAAGAGATTTACCATGAAAATAATGATTTCTAGTGACGGACCACACGCTCATTATTATATAAGAATGGGCTGGTTAAAGGTGTTTCAGATTATGGGGCATCAGGTCAAACTATGGGATATTCATAGCCAAAATGCCTTTGATGCGTTTGATGAATTTGAACCAGATATTTTTATAGGCCAAAGCTACAATCTAAATGCGTCTATATATAAATGCATAAAAGAAAGACCTCATCTCAAGGTCGCTCTACGAGCCTCTGACTGGGGTGATATGATAAATGAAATAGACACTAAGAAGTACAATATATTAGTTGCCAACAAAAATGAAATCGAACTTGTTGAAAAATTAAAAAAAGAAACCGGAAAACCAGACTTCGTATATAACCATTATCACGATAATTGGATTACCAAAACTCACAACAAGTGGGAAGAATTGGGAATCAAAGTTTGTTCAATGTTAAGCGCTGCTGATATATTTGAATATATGGGGGGTAAAGTAGTAGCTGAATTGGAATGTGACATGGGGTTTGTGGGTGGATATTGGGAATATAAGGCCAGAAATTTAGACCCATATTTACTGCAATTTTGTTACCCCACAGGAAAATATAGAGTTAAGCTTTTTGGTAATCAGGGATGGCCGGGAGCCTGCTATTTAGGATGGATACATGACGACCAAGTTAAAAATCTAATAGCGTCATCTACCATATGCCCCAATATAAGCGAACCACACTCTCAAGACTTTGGGTATGATATTATCGAGAGACCTTTTAAAATATTAGCTGCTGGAGGCTTTTGTATATCAGATTATGTTCAGTCCATGGCTGAAGATGTGTTTAATGACGAAGAGCTTCTTTTTGCTAAAAGCCCCAAAGAATTTAAAGAGTTAGTAGACCATTATATTCGATATCCTGATGAGCGACATAAATATATGGCCAAAGGGCAAAAATCTGTTTTATCTAAGCATACATACTTTCATAGAGTTGCAAAAATGCTAACAGAATTTGGCCTTTCCAGTCAAGCAGAGGTGTGCCTAGACACACACAAAAATATCTTAGGGCATGCAGGAATTAGGACCTAATGAAAATATTGGTTACTGGAGCGACGGGTTTTATTGGAAGACATTTGGTTCATAGCTTGGCTATGTCTGAACAGCATGAATTAATTACTGTTTCTAGGACCGTTCCCGATAAACTCAAAGAATCACATCATCACATTACTTGTGACATGGGAGATACAGGCTGCGAAGTGTTTGAAAAGACCTGCAAACACTACAAGCCAGAAGTGATTTTTCATTTAGCCTCTAACGCCGTACCTAATCTAGCTGGCAAAAATCCGTACTCAATGATTAAAGATAATATAATTTCTACATATAAAGTAGCAGAATCCGCCCCAGAGGGATGTAGAGTTGTTCTTGTTTCATCAGTGACCGTGTATGGTGATTGGTTGTTTTACGGTAACAACAAAAGCGAAAAATATGAGGAAAGGCAATATACTCAACCCACCTCTATTTATGGTATGACCAAAAGAGCTTCAGAATCCATTATCGAGATTTATACTAATATGAAAAAAATCGACGGATGCTCTTTGAGATTATGCGCAACTATTGGAGGGGGATTAACACACGGAATCGTTAAAGACTTTATTGTTAAATTAAAAAGTCAAAACCGCTGGCTTGAAGTATTTGGAGACTTTCCGGGTTCCACCAAGCCCTTTTGTCACGTCGATGATGCGATACAGGCTATGCTGTTGATGGCAAAGAGTCGTACACCCGGAAAGTTTAATGTGTGCTCAGATAATGAACTTAGTGTAGAAGGGGTTGCTTACTCTGTAATGAGCGCTTGTGATATACAAAAACCAATTAGATGGCTTGGTAGCGACTCTGTTTGGAAAGGGGATAACAACATTATTAGAGCTAGCAATAATAAAATTAAATCAATAGGATGGAATCCTAAGTATCCTTTTGCAGAGGACGCGATAGAGGCTGCCGTTAAGGAGAGCTTATGTTCAACAAAGTAGACAGGGTGGTAGTAACTGGAGGAACAGGGTTTTTGGGTAAAGCCGTGGGTCGTCAATTGATGGGCAACGGTTATAATGTAAAATCAATTAATTCCAAAAACTATGATTTAAGGTCTTACCAAGAGACAAAAAATTTATTCTCTGGTCTACAGCCTCAAGCTATTATACATCTTGCGGCTACGGTTGGAGGAATTGGAGCAAACAAGGAAAACCCCGGCAGATTTATATATGAAAATCTAGTTATGGGGACCAATCTAATTGAATTATCTAGACAACATAATATACAGAAGTTTATTATGGTCGGAACTGTTTGCTCTTATCCAAAATTTACACCGGTTCCTTTTAAAGAAGAAGACCTTTGGAATGGATACCCGGAGGAAACTAATGCTCCATATGGCATAGCTAAAAAGACATTAATGCAAATGATAATGTCCTATAAGGAGCAGTATGGGTTTAACGGGGTTAATTTATTGCCTGTTAATATGTATGGACCCAATGATAATTTTGACCCAAAAAGCAGCCACGTTATTCCTGCTTTAATTCTTAAATTCCATGAGGCCATGACTACCAGCAACGGCACTCAAGACTTTCCTCATAAAGACGTAGAGGTGTGGGGCACTGGAAAAGCTAGTCGAGAATTTTTATATGTTGATGATTGCGCTAGAGCAATAGTGATGGCTCTAGAAAAACATAACGACCCTGAGCCAATCAATTTAGGCACTAATAGCGAAATTACTATTGAAGCATTAGTAAATTTGATAGCCAGCAAAATGGGGTATCAAGGCAACATAATATTCGACCATTCTAAACCTGACGGACAACCCCGAAGATGCTTGGACACCACCAAAGCAAAAGATGCTTTTGGGTTTGAAGCAACAACAACCTTTTCTGACGGTTTAGAGCGTACCATAGAATGGTTTAAGAGAACACAATGATTACATCTATAGTTTTTAGCAAAAATAGAGCGTGTCAATTAGACCTGCTTTTATCAAGCATAGAACAAAACTTTAAAGATACCGATGAAATATGCGTTATATACGAGCATACCAATCAACTCTTTCAAGAGGGGTATGATTTGCTGCTGGAGAGGTTTAGCAAGAATAGTCAAATTCAGTTTATTCTTGAATCGGATTTTCAGCAAGACACAACTAGCGCCTGCGTAAAAGCTAAAAATGAATATATAGCTTTTTTTGTTGATGATGATATCATATATAGACCCGTTAGTGTTACGCCCTTTTTAGAAAAAGTCTTTTCAGGCAATATGAGCTGCCTGTCCTTGAGGCTTGGTCAAAACACTGTAATGCAGGATATATATAGGGGCCAACACTGCATAATACCGGATATCCACAATATAATTGAAAAGAACGACGATAAATTATTTGTTTGGAACTGGACCCCTCTAGGAAACGCCCATACCAACTTTGGATATCCCTTTTCTGTTGATGGTCATATTTATTCTAAAAAAGACATCCTTCCAATTATCCAACAATATGAATATGATACACCCAATGCTTTTGAGGGGCGATTTGATAAAAACTGGTTAAAGCCTAACATGTGTTGCTTGCAAACCAGCTCGGTTGTAAACACCCCCCTGAACCTTGTGGGCTCGTCTCAGAACAGGGCAGGGGAGCAATTCGGCATGTCTTTAGAGTCTCTAAACGATGTATATTTAAGAAATTTTGTTATGTCCTTAGAAGATATGGATTTTTCTAATATTGTGGCATGTCATCAAGAACTACCCGTAAGATTTAAAGGAGCAAATTAAATGTCAAGAGAAATGGAACCAAAACTCAAAGAAGCCATCAAGTCCCACTACGCCGCCATCAAAGCAAAAGCTGAAGCCAATCTGCAAAATTATTTTTATAATTCTGCTGGTATTGGAGAACACCCTGATATCACTGAAGAATGCATCAAACTTGTGGGGGACGTGGACCACGCTAATAGCTGTCTAGAAACGCTGGAGAATCTGGAATGACCTTTACTTTTGGTATAATTACAGCTGACAGCCAAGAGGAGAGGATGCAAAAGGTTATTGATAGCATCCTATGTCAAGACATAAAATCACCAGAAATAGTGGTGGTTGGAGGTAAAAATTCCTATAATACCAATATAGTCAAGCACGTTGCTTTTGATGAGACAATTAAGTCGGGATGGATAACCAAAAAGAAAAATCTAATTACAGAAAACGCCTCCCACGAAAACATAGTATATATGCACGACTATATCGCCCTAGAACCCGATTGGTACGAAGGCTTTAAAAACATGGGTGACGACTGGGATGTTTGTATGACTAGGCTTATCAACCATGATGAAACGCCATTTAGAGACTGGTGCGCTTGGGATGACCCACAGCTTTGCTACTTGCCTAATGGTCGGCACTGGGCCTGCTTAGTGCCATACAATTATAGTAATGTTCAGCACATGTATATATCAGGTGCGTATTGGGTCGCTAAAAAAAGCGTTATGATAGCAGAGCCTCTCGACGAAAACTTGTGTTGGGGGGAATCAGAAGATGTAGAGTGGTCCTTTAGAATCAGAAATAAATATAAATATAAAATGAATATCTGGTCTAGTGCCAAGCTTCTTAAACAAAAAGACCTGATACTAATAAACAAAAGGTAAAGAATAGCATGACAACAGAAACAGAAACAAAAACAGAAGACACCAACACAATTAATACGTCATGTAAAGATTGTGTTTTTGCAGAATGGAATAAAAATGAACAGACGGGCTGTGAATTAGGAAGAATTTCTAAATTTAAAAAAAATGGTACGGAAGTTGTAGAGGCAACCGATAATGTTAAGGACTATTATGTAGTTCGTAGATTTTGTAACGCATACAGACCCGAAGCTTGGGGCGAAATGGTTGAAGATAAAATACAAGCAATCAAAGAAGAAACTAAAATAAGATGCGGTGTTGTAATTGTCGCCAACAAAAAAGCGTCTATGACCACAATAGAAAAAACTGTTGAAGCATCATTAAAGCAATCCGAAGTTTTACCCGACTATATCGTCATAGTTAATAATAGCGATATCAAGCACCACGATATTATTTTTAGAATGCACGATGTAATTTCCGAAGATATAGTATTTTATGCTGTTCAAGTTCGTGAAGAAAAAGCAACCATCGGTCAGTGTGTGGATATGGCATTTAATCAAGCTAAAAATGGATATTATATAGTGT
>Ga0114898_1001209_pt1 | contig 16013 bp, 19 predicted proteins | sample Malvired_Geostar_FD_83496 | JGI IMG/M metagenome (GOLD analysis project Ga0114898, IMG submission 83496) | Marine viral communities from the Global Malaspina Expedition - Malaspina viral metaG DeepMed_Geostar | ecosystem: Environmental > Aquatic > Marine > Oceanic | place: Mediterranean Sea... | reverse complement strand
CTGGACCTTGGGCGAGAAAGCGCTAGCCGAGGAGGCGATGACTAACTCTGCTCCCGCTGCCGTCGTCCTCGTCTCCGGAGGGCTGGATTCGATGGTCGCCGCCGCCAGCGCGCGCGAGGCCGGTTATCGGCTGCTGGCGCTCTCCATCGACTATAATCAGCGCCACCAGGTCGAGCTGGCAGCGGCGCGGCGCATCGCGGCCGCGCTCGGCGCCGAGCGGCATGTGGTGCTCCCGATCGATCTGCGCGCCTTCGGAGGTTCGGCGCTTACCGCCGCGATCGACGTGCCGAAGCATGGTGTCGGCGCCGATATACCTGTTACCTATGTGCCTGCGCGGAACACGATCTTTCTGAGCCTCGCGCTCGGCTGGGCGGAAGCGACGGGCGCGCGCGACCTGTTCATCGGCGTCAATGCGCTCGATTATTCGGGATATCCCGATTGCCGGCCGGAGTTCATCGAAGCGTTCGAGCGGCTCGCCGCGGTCGGCACCAAGGCGGGAGTCGAAGGCGATCCGTTCCGCGTGCATGCGCCGCTCCAGCACATGACGAAGGCCGATATCGCGCGTGAGGCGGATCGGTTGGGGCTCGACGCGGGGCTGAGCTGGTCGTGCTACGATCCGGCGCCCGGAGGCGTGCATTGCGGCCTGTGCGACAGTTGCCGGCTGCGCTCGAGGGGCTTTGTCGAGGCCGGGCTGCGCGACCCGACGGTCTACGCCACGGCGCCCTGAGCATGAGCTATGCCGTCAAGGAGAGTTTCCTGACGCTCCAGGGCGAGGGCGTGAACGCGGGCGCGCGCGCCGTCTTCGTGCGCTTCGCCGGCTGCAACCTCTGGTCGGGCCGCGAGGCGGATCGTGCGAAGGCGGTCTGCCGCTTCTGCGACACCGATTTCGTCGGCACGGACGGAGCGGGCGGCGGCCGCTTCGCCGACGCCGATGCGCTCGCACGCGCGACCGAGGAACATTGGGGCGAGGGCAGCGAAGCCCGTTTCGTGGTGCTGACCGGCGGCGAACCAATGCTGCAGATCGACGATTCGCTCGTCGATGCGCTGCATGCGCGCGGCTTTCGCATCGCGATCGAGACCAACGGGACCTTGCCCGTGCATCCGCGCATCGACTGGGTTTGCGTGAGCCCCAAGGCGGCAAGCGACGTGGTGCAGCGTTCCGGCGACGAGCTCAAGCTCGTCTGGCCGCAGCCGGGCACCGACGTCGAGGAGCTGGAACGCTGGGACTTTCGCCATCGCCTCGTCCAGCCGATGGATGATGCCCGTGGCGAAGCCAATGTCGCGGCAGCGGTTCGCTTCGTGCTGGAGCGGCCGCAGTGGCGGCTGTCGCTTCAGACGCACAAGTTGCTGGGGCTGCGCTAGCGCCGCTTGCGCCTATAGCGGGCCGCAGCGCCGCTCGCGATAAACGTCGCGACGCCAGCAGCGTCGCTCGCCGAACGGAGGCATTTTCGGCATCAGAATCTCGGCGCTCTGCTGCTCGGGAGCGAGTTGCTCGCCCCAGGGGACGAGACTGTTGCGCAGTTCCCGCATCCGCGACTGGGCGAGATCGCCGAACGCGCCTTCTTCGGTGAAGATCGCCTGGTCGGCGATCGAAGCGGCGGTCTGGCAAAAGGTGAGCTGCGCCGAAACCGTGGAAAAGCCCGAATAGACCCGCGTGCCGAACCGGTCGAGCTCCGCCTGACCTTCCCGGCGACTGGGCGAGACTCGGTTGAAGTAGCGCTCGAGCGTTTCATACGAGGTCTTGAGCTCGTCCTTATGCTCGGTCAGGATCGAGTTGTAGTTGTTGAGCGTCAGCAGCGTCGGCTCGAACTGGCACTGGAGCGCCGCGACGTTGAGTGCGGCGCGCAGGTTCCACACCAGGGCCGCGCGCAGTTCCTCGGGCGTTGCCTGGGGAAGCTCGGGTCCGGTCATACCGGGCTCGGCCCCGGTGACGCGTGGGCCGGCAAGGTCGGCGGACTTGAAGAAGAATTGTGCGGACGCCGGGGCGGCGCCGAAAAGGCCGGCCGCAGCAGCCAGCACGAGTACGAAACGCGGAACGAACATGCTATCCTCTTCGCCTGGTCGCGCCCCATCCGGTACGGTGTTTTGGCGCGGCTCCCAAGAGCTTTTTGCAAGGGAAACGGCGGCGGATCGCTGCCCCCTGGGACACTGCGGATAGTTGCGGAAACGAAACGGGGCCGCCCGGTCGCCCGGGCGGCCCCGCAGAACTGCGCAACGCGCGGTTCTTACATCTCGTTGGCGACCATGGTGTTGTCCATGGTCGTGTTCATGTCCATGGTGTCGTCCATCATATTCATATCGGTCAGGTTGTCCGTCGCATCGAGCGTGGTGACCATGTTCTCGTCGGCGCCCATTTCGTCGATCGGAACGATTTCGTTCGAGGTTTCGTTAACCGCGACGGTGGTTTCTTCGGTGCAGGCCGAAACCGCGAGGGCGGCGCCGGCGATCATCGAACCCGCGACGAGCTTGGAGAGAAGTGCACGCATGTAAAAGCTCCCTAGATATGGATTTGGACGGCGAAGGGCCGTTAATACCCAAATCGGGGTAGACATTAGACGCTTCGGCGGAAGCCCTCAAGAGTGGTTTTCGTCAGGGTGGGGCGAGTCCGTCCAAAAATGGCGGAAATGTGGCAAAAAGAGACGAATCAAAGTCACTGTGCGTGATCGAGATGCCCAGTCGATCGGCGCTAGTTACCGGGTATTCCGCGATCCCACAGGGCACGATGCCGGCGAAATCGGCCAGATTCGGCGATAGATTCACGGCAAATCCATGCAGCGTCACCCACTGCCTGATTCGCACCCCGATCGCCCCGATCTTCGCTTCCGTTCCCCCCGTGCGGGTCCAGATTCCGATCCGGTCGGGCGTGGCAAAGGCTTCGATGCCGTGGAGCGCCAGCGCTGCGATCACCCAGCCCTCCACCGCATGGACGAAATGCCGCACGTCGCGGCGCCGCTCGCGAAGGTCGAGCATCAGATAACCGATGCGCTGCCCCGGACCGTGGTAGGTGTAGCGGCCGCCGCGGCCGGTGGCATGCACCGGGAAGCGGGGATCGATGAGTTCGGACGGATCGGCACTTGTTCCGGCGGTATAGACCGGCGGATGTTCGAGCAGCCACACGCGCTCGCGCGCTTCGCGGCGCATGATCGCGGCCGCGCGCTGCTCCATCGCCGCCAGCGCCTCGGGGTAGGGAACAGGCGCCGGTTCCGTGCGCCATTCGATGCCGTTGACCAGCGTTTCCATGCCCGCCCGATTGCGCCGTAGCGGCCGATTGCGCAAGCATTGGCAAGCCGAGCCGCAATCGGCTAACACCCCGCCGAGCCTCAAGGGGAAGCGCCACCGATGGTGAAGATGGGCACTGTCTGGGACAGGACTGCCGAGTTCATAAGCGACAATCTGGGCGTCATACTGCCGATCGCGCTGATCTCCTTTTTCGTGCCCGCCTCGATCGAGGGAAACTTTCCCGCGGCGCGCGATACGGCGAGCGCCGGGCTGGAGCTGGTGCTGAGCCTGATCTCGGTGGCGTTCGCGCTGCTGTCCTTGTGGGGCACGCTGGCGCTGATCGCCATGGCGGCCGATGCCAATGCGACGGCCGATGCCGGCAACGTCGCGCGGCGCCGGCTTCTGCCTGCGCTCGCGGTGTGGATCGCGTTGATGCTGGTTCTTTTCGTGCTTTTCCTCGGTGTGCCGCTGTTGCTGGCGCTGGGCGGGCAGGATCCGGGCCTGCTGATCGCGACCGGCGATATGGCGCTGGATTTGCCGCCTGCGCTCGCATGGGCCGTGGCGCTCTATTGCATCGCGCTGGTCCTGTTCCTGATCTGGGCGGCCGCGCGGCTGATGCCCCTCAGCCCGCTGATCGTCCACGAGCGACGGATGTTCGATGCCATTCGGCGCTCCTTCGCACTCACGCGCGGGCATGTGCTGGCGATCGTCGGCGTGTTGCTGTTGTTCCTGCTCATGCTGGTGGTCGCGCGTTCCGCCGCGCTGTGGGTGTTCGGGTCGATCTTCCGCCTGATCGCCGGTGGCGAGGACGGGGTGACGCTGGCCGGCGTGCTGACGTCGGTGACGGTGGCGGCGGTGCAGACGGCGTTCGCGGTGATCGCCGCCGTCTTCCAGGCCAAGCTCTACGTCGCGCTCGTGAGCGAGTGCGAGCGCGCCGTGTCTCCGGCATGAGGCTCGATTTCGCCGGCGTGTTCGCCGACGCGCTGGCACTGTGGCGCAAGGAAAGTGATCTGCTCGTACGAATCGCGGGCGTTTTCTTCTTCCTGCCCGCCTATGCTTTCCGGCTCTTCGTTCCGGTGCCCCAGCCTGCGCCGGAGGCAGGCGAGGCGACCGCCGAGGCAGCGTTCGCGCAGATGGTCCAGTGGTTCACCGCCAATGCCCATTGGCTGCTCGCCGAGCGGCTGGTCGAGTTGTTCGGGGGTGCGGTGCTGTTCGCGCTGCTGCTCGCCGAGCGCCGGCCGACCGCCGGAGAGGCAATGGCGGCGGCGTTGCGGCGGTTGCCGGTTTATGTGCTCGTCTATGCCGCGGCGATGGCGCTGATCGCGGCCGGCTGGATGATCTTTATCCTGCCCGGCCTGTATCTGCTCGGCCGCACGTTCCTGACCGGAGCGGTGGTCATGGCCGAGCCTGGGCGCGGGCCCGGCGATGCGCTGCTGCGCGCGTTTCGACTGACGCAGGGAAACGGCTGGCTGCTGCTTCTGGCGACGATGGTGATCTTTTCGGTCGGCTATTTCGGCGCGGTACTGATCGGTGAGCTTTACCTCGGCCTCGGCCTCGAAGGGTTTGTCGGCGACGCGGTTCGCGCGCTTCTCGATGCGCTGGGTGCAACGATCGCCGCGGCGGTCGCGCTGGCGATGGTGCTCGTTCAGACGGCGGCCTATCGCCGGCTGTCGGAGTCGCGGCCCAAGCACGGGATCTGAGGCGCCGCCTCGATCGGCAATATGCCGGCGAGCCGCGGGTCGGGAAAGGTCTCGACGATGCGGCGATACGGCACGAACCCGTAGTGACGATAGAATCCCAGCGCCGATGGATGGTCGAGCGTGCAGGTATGAACCCAGACCCGTTCGACTCCCTTGCGCCAGGCGAGGGCAAGCGCCTGGTGCATCAGCCAGCCGCCGTTCCCCTTTCCGACCAGCTCGGGCACAAGCGCAAGATAGGCGAGTTGGCACTGCCCGGATTCGCGGAAATCGAGCTCGAGCATTCCCACTTCGATTCCGGCCCGGTCGGTGGCGGCATAGACTTCGATTCGATCGTCCGAAAGAATCGCCTCTAGCTGCTGCGTGCCCATGGCGAGCCGAGAGAACCACAGCCAGGGAGCGCCGACGCGGCGGAAGAGCAGGCGATAGCGATCCGGATCGGGCGCGCGCCAGCGGCGCAGCGCGAGCGATGACGGCGGCAGCGGGGCAGGGCGGGGACGCTCGCGCATTTCAAGCGACGTGACGATGGTGGCGACGTCGCCGTCCGCGACGGGGATCAGTCCCATGTTGCCTGGGGCGGCAGGCTCATCAGAATGGCGTCGATGTTGCCGCCGGTCTTGAGCCCGAAGAGCGTGCCGCGATCATACACCAGGTTGAATTCGGCATAGCGCCCGCGCCATTCGAGCTGGCGCGCCTTGTCCGTATCCGTGAAGGACGTTTCCATCCGCCGCCGCACGATTTTCGGAAACACGTCGAGGAAGGCGCGCCCTACGTCCCGAGTGAAGGCGAAGTTCGCATCCCAATCGCCTTCGAGGTGATCGTAGAAGATGCCGCCCACGCCGCGGTGCACCTTGCGGTGGGGGATGTAGAAATAGTCGTCCGCCCATTGCTTGAAGCGCGGATAATGCGCCGGATCATGCGCGTCGCACGCGGCCTTCAGTGCGGCGTGAAATTCGGCGGTGTCCGCATCATAGGGAATCGGCGGGTTGAGGTCCGCGCCGCCGCCGAACCATGCCTTGGTCGTGACCAGATAGCGGGTGTTCATGTGCACCGCAGGCACATGCGGATTGGCCATGTGCGCGACCAGGCTGATCCCGGTGGCGAAGAAGCGTGGATCCTCGGCCGCGCCGTGAATCGTCCCGGCGAAATCGCCTTCGAAACTGCCGCCGACGGTGGAGACGTTGACCCCCACCTTCTCGAACACGCGGCCCTTCATCACGCCGCGTACGCCGCCGCCGCCGGGCTCGCCCGACGGATCGGTGCGATCCCAGGGCGTATATGCGAACGCGGCGTCGGAGCCGGCCTCGCGCTCGATCGCCTCGAACTCGGCGCAGATCGAATCGCGCAGCGATTCGAACCATTGGCGGGCGGCGGTCTGGCGGTCGTCGAGCGGTTGCATGGGAGCGCTGGTAGCGAGGCCGACTCGCGTAGGCAAATCGCGCCTCAGGGCCAGCCGTCGGTCTGGCGAAGTGCCTCGGCGAGGGCAATTCCGGCGGCCACGGCGACGTTCAGCGAGCGCATGCCGGGCCGGAGCGGAATGCGGATCGCAAGGTCGGCGAAGCCATGGACGTCCTCCGGCACACCGCGACTTTCCGAGCCGAAGAGAAGCGTGTCACCGAGGCGAAACCGGGCTTCGGGCAAGGGGACCGTGCCATGGGTGGTGAACAGGGCAATGCGGCCGCTCGCCGATCCGGCAAAGGCCCCCCAGTCGGCGTGCCGCTTCACCTGTGCCTGGGCGGCATAGTCCATTCCGGCGCAGGCGAGCGCGCGATCGCTCCAGGGGAATCCCATCGGCTCGATCAGGTCGACGCCGACACCGAAGCAGGCGGCGGTGCGCAGGACCGTGCCGACATTGCCGGCGATATCGGGTTCGTAGAGCGCGACGCGCATGAAGGCTCCGGTAGAAGAAGAGTGCGTGGAGTCGCTGCGGCAACAGCGCCGGGCGCGGCGAATCCTCACCGCGCGACCGCAGCCTGCCATGGGCGCGCGCCCTCGGCAAAACCGCGCCGGGCGCGGCGATCGGCCGGGGTCAGGCAATTCCCCTAGGGTGGTTTGCGCAGCGGCTCCGTAACATCCCGGTCAAAATGCCTGTTGGCAAAGCCGCCGCGTCGCGTCTATCAGGCCCGCCAGCCGCCGGGGGTACCGGGAGGCCCGGGCGCGATCCGCGTCCCTGTTCCGGTATCGCGCGGTCCCGCGCGGAAGAAGTCGAAGTGCAAGGGCTGAAGCATGGCAACGCTTGATGATGGTGTCTCCCCCGACCAGACGGTCGGCCCTGGTGGCGAGGTGCTCGAGAACCCGCGCCGTCGAGACTATCTCCAGATCGCTGCGATCGCTTTCGGCGGCGTTGGTGCCGGGGTGGTCGTGTTGCCGCTCGTCAACTCGATGAATCCTTCCGCCGACGTGCTCGCGCTGTCGGTGACCGAAGTCGATCTTTCCGCGATCGAGCCGGGTCAGGCGATCAAGACGACCTTCCGCAAGCAGCCGCTTTTCGTGCGCAACCTGACGCCCGCGGAGATCGCGGCTGCCGACGCCGTGCCGATCGGCGATCTGCGCGATCCGCAGACGCTGGAGGAGCGGACCAAGGAGGGCAAGGCGAACTGGCTGGTGACGCTGGGCGTGTGCACGCATCTGGGCTGCGTGCCGCTGGGCGCCGGCGCGGGCGAGAACAAGGGTCCGTTCGGCGGCTATTTCTGCCCGTGCCATGGTTCGGCATACGACACCGCGGGCCGCATCCGTTCGGGCCCGGCACCGACGAACCTGGAAGTGCCGGTTTATGAATTCACGTCTGATACGACGATCGTGGTGGGTTGAGGACTAGGCTGCAATGAGCTTTCCCTGGGCAAAACAATATGCGCCGAAGCATCCGCTCATGCAGTGGGTCGACAGTCGGCTTCCCCTTCCGCGTTTCGTGTATAACGCGGTCGGCGCCGGCTATCCGGTACCGCGCAATCTGAACTATTTCTGGAACTTCGGCGTGCTCGCCGGGGTGGCGCTGGTGGTGCAGATCGTCACCGGCATCGTGCTGGCGATGCACTTCCATTCGAGCGCGGCCGGAGCGTTCCAGAGCGTCAACGGCACGATCATGCGCGACGTGAACGCCGGCTGGTTCCTGCGCTTCGCGCACGCCAACGGCGCCTCGATGTTCTTCATCGTGGTCTATATCCACATGGCGCGCGGTCTGTTCTACGGATCGTACAAGGCGCCGCGCGAGATGATCTGGCTGCTCGGCGTCGTGATCTTCCTGCTGCTGATGGCGACTGCCTTCATGGGCTATGTGCTTCCCTGGGGGCAGATGAGCTTCTGGGGCGCGCAGGTGATCACCGGCTTCTTCTCCGCCATTCCGGTGGTGGGCGACACGATCCGCATCTGGCTGCTCGGCGGCTATGCTCCGGACGACGCGGCGCTGAACCGCTTCTTCTCGCTGCACTATCTGCTGCCGTTCGTGATCCTGGGCGTGGTCATCCTCCACATCTGGGCGCTGCACATCCCCGGCTCGGGCAACCCGACCGGCGTGGAAGTGAAGGGCGAGCAGGATACCGTTCCGTTCCACCCCTATTACACGGCCAAGGACGGGTTCGGGCTCGCGATCTTCCTGCTCGTGTTCTCGGTGCTGATCTTCTTCTACCCCGACATGCTGGGGCACCCGGACAATTACATCGAGGCGAACCCGCTCTCGACGCCGGCACACATCGTGCCCGAATGGTATTTCCTGCCGTTCTACGCGATCCTCAAGGCGTTCACCGTCGACTTCATCATCCCGGCCAAGCTCTGGGGCGTGCTGGCGATGTTCGGTTCGATCCTGCTGCTGTTCTTCCTGCCGTGGCTCGACAAGTCTCCGGTGCGCTCGGCCAATTTTCGGCCGGTCTACCGTGTGTTCTTCTGGATCCTGGTGCTCGACGTGCTGGTGCTGGGCTATGTCGGCGGAGCCGAGCCGGTCGCGGTCAACGTGGTCATCAGCCAGATCGCCGCGGCGTACTACTTTGCCTTCTTCCTGATCATCGTGCCGATCATTTCGCGTCTGGAACGCCCGCGCCCGCTGCCCAATTCGATCACCGAAGCGGTGCTGAAGGGCGAGAGCGGAAGCCGCGTCAGCGAATCCGCAGTGAGCGCGTAAAGGGGACTCCGGAACAATGTCTGCGCTCTTTGTAAAATCGATCAAATTCCTGATCGGCCTCGGCTTCGTCGGCGTCCTGCTGCTCGGCATGATCGGCACCATCGCCGGTGCCATCAACGAGCCTGCCGAGGAGACGGTCGAGCACGAGTTCCACGAGGAACCGGTGTCGCTCGATCTTGCCTCCGACGGCCCGTTCGGTCACTTCGACCGGCAGCAGCTGCAGCGCGGCTTCCAGGTCTATCGGGAAGTCTGCGCCTCGTGCCATTCGTTGCGGCTCGCTTCGTTCCGCGAGCTTGAGGGGATCGGCTACAACGAGGCCGAGATCAAGGCGATCGCGGCGCAGTGGCCGATCGAATCTCCCTCGATCAATCCCGACACGGGTGAGGCCACGACGCGTCCGAACCTTGCGTCCGACCGCTTCCCGTCGCCCTATGCGAATGAGGTCGCGGCGCGTGCGGCCAACAACAATGCGGTTCCGCCGGATCTGACGCTGATCGCGAAGGCGCGCGGGGGCGGGTCCGACTATATCTACTCGCTGCTGATCGGCTATGGCGATCCCTCGGCCGAGCTGCGCCACGAGTTCCCCGAGTTCACGACGCCGCAGGGGCTGTATTTCAACCGCTTCTTCCCGACGCTGAACATCGCGATGCCGCCACCGCTGACCTCCGAAGGGCAGGTGCAGTATGTGGACGGCACTCGACCGACGGTGGAGCAGATGGCGCGCGACGTTTCGGCGTTCCTCGTGTGGACGGCCGAGCCGACGCTGGAGACGCGGCATCAGGCGGGCCTGGCCAGCGTGATCTTCCTGATCATTGCGAGCTTTCTCGCCTATGGGGCCTATCTGACCGTGTGGCGTGGCGTGAAGCACTGAGCTTCCGCGCTCGGAGGCTGGTCCGAAGGGCGGCCGGAAGCGACTAGGCGAGGGGAGAGCGGCCGTGGCCGAAGCCGAGAACGAGGACATCCGGAGCCGCATCCGGACGATTCCGGACTTTCCCAAACCCGGCATCCAGTTCCGCGACATCACCACCTTGTTGCTCGACCCCGAAGGGCTGCGCCTCACCATCGACCGCATGGCCGAGCAGGTGGAGGCGCCGATCGATCTCGTCGCCGGAGTCGATGCGCGCGGCTTTCTGTTCGCCGCCCCGCTGGCGATCAAGCTCGGCACAGGCGTGCTGCTGATCCGCAAGGACGGCAAGCTGCCGGGCGCGACCATCGCCGAGGAATATGCGCTCGAGTATGGCACCGATCGGATCGCCATCCATGCCGATGCCTGCGCGCCGGGCGCGAACGTGCTGCTGGTCGACGATCTGATCGCCACGGGCGGCACCGCGCGCGCGGCGGTACGGCTGCTGCGCAAGGCGGGCGCCACTGTGCGGCAGGCGGGCTTCGTCGTCGATCTGCCCGATCTGGGCGGCGCCGAGGCACTGCGTGGGGACGGGATCACGGTGCGCTCGCTCGTCGCATTCGAAGGCGACTGACTTCCCGCTTCGCCGCTGGCTGCAGCGACCGATCGCACACCATCGTGGTAGAGATTCGGGAACCCTTCGCGAGACTGCGGGGTTCGTCCGAGTATCAACGGCGCGGGCGCGCCTTGCCTGCGAGCCGGTCCGCCCTCCGCGCCACACTGCGATGCGAGGACCGATCCGATGCCTTTTCTGACGAAGCCCGCCTTGATCGCCGCTGCCGCGGCAGGAGCCCTTGCGCTGGCCGGCTGCACCGACGGCTATGGCTATTCGGGCGTCTCGGTCGGCTATGGTTCGACCGGCTATTACGACGATGGATATTACGGCAACGGCTATTACGACAACCGATACGGCAGCCCCTATTGGGGCTGGTACAACAACTATTATTATCCCGGCACCGGCGTGTACGTCTATGACAGCAACCGCCGCCGCTATCGCTGGAATCAGGCACAGCGGCACTATTGGGAAACGCGGCGCCAGGCGTGGCGCGGCGACCGCCGGAACATGCGATCGGACTGGCGCGACTTCCGCCGTGACGAGCGGCGCGACTATCGCGATGACCGCCGCGACTGGCGTCAGGATCGTCGCGAGCATTGGCGCTGGCGGCGGGACGGAAACTGAGCCGGCGCGCCAAGCCGCTGACGCTACTCGTTCGGGCGGCGACGGATCAGCGCGATCGCCGTGAAACGCAGGACGGGCTCGTCCTTCTGGTTAAAGGTCGTGGTGCGTGATTTGACGCTGCCCATTTCGGGCCGGCTGGTCGAGGGACGTACGTCGATCACTTCGCTCTCGCAGCGCAGCACGTCGCCGGGATAGACGGGCTTCACCCAGCGCAGTTCGTCGACGCCTACCGCGCCGAGGCCTGCCTGCGGGTGCTCCTTCATATTCTCGACGATCATCGCCATCGTCATCGAACAGCTATGCCAGCCGCTCGCGGCGATGCGGCCGAAATGTGTCTGCGCGGCCGCCTCGTCGGAAAGGTGGAACGGCTGCGGATCATATTTCCCGGCGAAGTCGAGCACTTCCTCGCGCGTGACCGCATAGCTGCCGAAGCGCGAGACGGTGCCGACCTCGATATCTTCCAGATAGCGCATGCCAGTCGTTTCGGATGAAAACCGATGCCGCGCAAGACTTCAACGAAGCAGCACGTCTTCGAACGGCGCGATCGTTCCGTCGATATCATCGCGCTGCGGCAAGCCGATCAGGTGACGGAGCAGCGGTTCGACGGCGACATTGTCGAACGGCGGGAGCGTCCGCCCCGCCGCGAACGCCGGGCCGCTGGCCAGAAACAGCGCGCGCATCTCGGGCGCCGCATTGTCCCAGCCATGGCTGCCGCCGGTGATCGGCCACTCGGGATCGGCGGCCAGGATCAGCCAGCCCAGCTCGGCGAGACAGATGATCGGCGGTACGCGCGGATTGCTGCCATAGTGAAGGCGGGAGGGAATATCCTCGCGCCGCCAGCATTGCATGTGCTCGTGTGGCGTGAGGAGCGTCGCGGCCACCTGATTCTCGGCGCCCTCCGCCGGGACGATGCCGGCATAGGGGCCGGTCTCGACCGCGCGGAAGGATTCCGGGGGAAGCATGCGATCGATCCGGATCATGCGATCCTCGCGCGTCGCCGCCATGCCATGGTCCGAAACGATCACGAGGTTCGCGGGCTGTCCGAGTGCGGTGAGCTCGGCCGTCAGCCGCCCGATCAATGAATCGACCTCGGCAACCGCCGCCGTGGTTTCGGGCGCCTCCGGGCCGAAGCGGTGGCCCGCGGTGTCGACGGTATCGAAATAGAGCGTCAGGAACTCCGGGCGCGTGGTCGGCGGCCGGCGCAGCCAATCGATGATCGCATCGACGCGCTGGCGCCCGCTCACTTCCTGGTTGAATTGCTGCCAGTCGGACGGACGCGTGTCGCGGATCTCGACGTTCGAGCCGGGCCAGAACATCGTCGCAGTGCGGATGCCCGCGCGCTCCGCCGCCACCCAGATCGGCTCGGCCTGTTCCCAATAATGCGAATCGCTGGTCGCCATGGTGAAGGTCTCGCCGGGCCGCTCGGGATCCTCGAAACGATTGGCGACGATGCCGCTGCGATCCGGGCGCAGCCCGGTGACGATCGTATAGTGGTTGGGGAAGGTCTTGGTCGGAAAGGAGGGGCGCATCGACGCCTCGACGCCTTGCGCGGCAAGGCCGGAGAGGACCGGAGTCACTCCCCGCCGAAGATAGTCGGGATGGAAGCCGTCGATCGACACGAGGATCGTGACCGGCTCGCGCACTTCGGCAATGGCCGGCGCCGCAGGCGCGGTCGGCGGCTCGGGGGCGATGGCGGGCGCAGTGACGCAGGCCTGAAGCAGCGCGGCGACGCCGGCGGCGAGAATCTTGCTGGACCAATGCATGCCCGCCCTCTGCCCCAGCTTGGGGTCAGCAATGTGACGGCGGACGTCAATCGCCGAGCGACAGCCTGGCGAACAGCGTATAGCCGAACGGATCGCCATAGGCGCTCCGCAGCGCCTCTGGCCGGTCGAACGCGGCCAGCGAACCGCCGAGCGCGAGGCTGAGCGGGCCTGTCAGCGGCAGGCGATGGGCATAGCCCGCTTCGAACCGAGCGACGCGGAACTGCCGGTCGTGCAGCGAATGATGATGATCCGGAAACAGCTCGTCGTTGGCGACGCTCTCGATTCGGCCGAACAGGTTGTTGCGGCCATCGAGGTTCCAGTTCGCTTCCGCCAGCCAGGCAGTGAGTGTGTCGCCCGGAACGCGGTTCTTCGCCGAGAAGGCGAGCGTGGTCGCAATGCCCCCGGCCGAATAGTGCACGCTGGCGGTCGTACGTGCCTCGTCCTGCCCGGGATGCAGTTCCTCGGGGCTTTCCAGCCGCCCGTGGCTGACCTGGAGCGCCCAGTTCGGCGTCGGCGTCCAGCTCGCGCGCAGGCTCCAGCTGTCGAGCTGCGGCGTTTCGATGTCCCAGCGCGCCTCGTCCGGCTCGCGGCCGCGAAAGGCGGATCCCTCGATCTGGAAACGCGGCGTGGCGATGCCGGCGGTGACCACGCCATAGGTGATATGCGTGCTGTCGAACCAGTGGTGGGTGATCGGGGCGAGCGGCATGTAGCGCGCCGAGCCGCGGTGCATGAACGCCGAGGGGCCGAGCGCAGGCTCCGCGACCGGTCCGCCGTAGAGGAAGCCGCTGACGTCGCCGCCGAGCGGCACATCGACTCGAGCCGCGAGTTCCATGAACAGATCGTGCGGATGCTGGCGATCGACGAGGGCTTCGCCGTTCGCCGTCTCGCCGGTCGCGAAGACATTCGGGTAGCCGGGCGCGCCCATCAGCGGCTCGAGGCTCAGCATCGTGCGTGCCTCGAAACGTGCCCCACCGGCGAAGTCGCGCCCGGCGGTGAGCATCGCCATCGAGCCGACGAACGCCATCTCGTCGCCGCGCGGGCCCGACTGGTCGGTATGGGCGCCCCATACATAGCCGTGCGCCATCACCATCCAGTCGCCGGTCGCGAGATGCAGCCCGTGCATCCCGCCTTCTGCAGACGGCAGCCGCGCCGTTCCCGAGCCATAGGTGGCGGCAAGCGGAAGGGGCGCATTCGGCACGGCAGGATCGGCATGGCTCTCCCTTGCGGCCGCGGTGGGCGGCGCAGGCATTTCGTGCCCCTCGTGCCCGTCATGACCGACGTGCTGCGCGGCAGCGGGACTCGCGAGTAGCGCCAGCGCAGCGCCGCCGATCGAGGCGAAACGGATCATTTTCGAGATCTCCGCAGAAGGGCCGTCAGTGGCCGAGCACCATCCAGATCGCCATGACGACCATCATCACATTCTCCGTCAGCGAGACGAAGCCGAGCGGCACCCTGCTGCTGCCGCCGACACAGGCGCATTTCAGCTCGCGACGATCGAGATACACGGCCTTGAAAACCGACACGCCGCCGATGCCGCCGATGAACAGCGCCAGCGGCGCCGAAAACCAGGTGAGCGTGCCTGCAGTCATCAGCACGCCTGCAATCCCTTCGGCATAGGGATAGATGCGGCCATAGGGCACCCAGCGCTGCGCGAGCAGGTCATAGCCGAGGAACATGGTGGCGAACTGCTCGACGTCCTGAAGCTTGAGCATCGCCAGCAGGCACATGCTGATCGAGATGAACCACTCGGCGGCACGGACGGTGAACGGCGTGCCCAGCGCAGCATGGCTGACCGCCAATGCGAGCGCCGCCGCGATCGCGAAGACCGCGACCACCGGCCGGTAGCTGGTCGCATCCGGATCGCGCACCGGCAGGCCGAAGTGGCGGCGCAGATCGTCGTAGCCGCCGATTCGCTGTCCGCCGATGAAGGTCTGCGGCGTCGTAGTCACGTCGTGCTCGGCCTTGAACGCGTCGGTCTGCGCGCGCGAGGTGAGCCATTGGTCGTCGACGCGATAGCCCTTTCGCTTCAGGAGGTGCAGCGCCTTCAGCCCATAGGGGCACAGGTGCTTGTCCATCACCATGCGATAGAGAGTCGCCGTCTTCGCGTGCGCGGCCATCGTGCCGATCCTTGTTCGTTCGCAGTCGGCAAGCGATATAGCGTCCGTACCATGGTACGGAGTCAAGTCGTGACTGCAATGACGATCGCGAAGCTGGCCGCGGCCGCCGGAGTGGGCGTGGAGACGGTGCGCTATTATCAGCGGCGCGGATTGATCGACACGCCCGCCCGCGGCGCAGGCGTGCGTCGCTACGGCGCTTCCGACGTACGGCGGCTGCGCTTCATCCGCTCGGCGCAGGCGGCGGGCTTCACGCTGGAGGAGATCGGCGAGCTGCTCGCGCTGGATGCCGGCAACGATCGGGCACGCGCCCGCGAAATGGCGCGAGCGCGAGTCGCGGCCCTCGACGCGAGGATCGCGGAACTGCAAGCGGCTCGTGGCGCACTGGCGCAGCTCGCGCGCGAATGCGCGGCGGGAGCGGCGGGACCGTGCCCGATCATCGCAGCGTTCGAAGCGTGAACCCCCGGGCGCGCTCTCTCGACGCCCCTGACCCGGCCATGCTGCCTCAGACGTTGAAGCGGAACAGCATCACGTCGCCGTCGTGGACGACATATTCCTTGCCTTCCTGGCGCAGCTTGCCCGCGTCGCGCGCGCCGCTTTCGCCACCCAGTGCGACATAATCGTCAAAGGCGATCGTTTCGGCACGGATGAAGCCGCGTTCGAAATCGGTGTGGATCTCGCCGGCGGCCTGCGGCGCCTTCGATCCCGCTTCCACCGTCCAGGCGCGCGCCTCCTTGGGACCGACCGTGAAGAAAGTGAGCAGGTTCAGCAGCTTGTACCCCGCACGGATCACCCGCGCGAGGCCGGTCTCCTCGAGGCCGAGCTCGGCGAGGAACTCGCCGCGCTCCTCGGGCGGCATGGTGGCGATTTCGGCCTCGATCGCCGCGGAAACGACCACGGCTTCGGCGCCCTCGGCCTTGGCCTTATAGAAGACGAGCGCGGAGAATGCGTTGCCGTCGGCTGCCTCATCTTCGTCGCCGTTGCAGACGTAGAGCACGGGCTTGCCGGTGGGCCGCTGTGCT
>Ga0114898_1001206_pt1 | contig 16019 bp, 7 predicted proteins | sample Malvired_Geostar_FD_83496 | JGI IMG/M metagenome (GOLD analysis project Ga0114898, IMG submission 83496) | Marine viral communities from the Global Malaspina Expedition - Malaspina viral metaG DeepMed_Geostar | ecosystem: Environmental > Aquatic > Marine > Oceanic | place: Mediterranean Sea... | reverse complement strand
GGCGCGGTTCGCTTCCAGATTGCGCCGCAGCCGGCCCCAGATGTCCGCTTCCCAGGACGCACTCAAACCTGCTTCGTAGCTTTCGCTGACGCCACTGCCGAACGAGCCGCCGCTGGTGTCCGAGCTACCGCTGCCCTGCGCCGAACGGGTCACGCCGGCGCTGCCGGAAAGGATCGGGAACAGCTGCGAGCGTGCACCACGTACCAGTGCCCGGGCCTGACGGAACTGCGCCTCGGCCGCTGCCAGGTTCTGATTGTCGACATTCAGCCGGCCGACCAGGGCGTCCAGCTCGGCATCGCCATAAAGCCGCCACCACTCGCCACGCGCCAGCACATCGGCCGGTGACGCCGGCTTCCAGCCTTCGGCCTGCTTGAACTCGGCGGCTACCGGCAGTTCCGGCCGTTGATAGTCCGGGCCCAGGGTACAGGCACTCAACGACAGAGCCAGAACGGCAGCGGCGATGGGTTGCAGGGGCATCTTCAGCGACAACGGGCTCATAGCGAATTTTCCAGGGCGGCATCGGTGCGTACACCGCGCCAGCTGTTGAAACGATGACGCAGACGGTCCAGGTACAGATAGACCACCGGCGTGGTGTAGAGGGTCAGGATCTGGCTCAGCAGCAGGCCACCGATGATGGTCAGGCCCAGCGGCTGGCGCATTTCGGCGCCTTCAGCGCCGCCGAGCAGCAAGGGCAGCGCGCCGAGGATCGCCGCCATGGTGGTCATCAGAATCGGGCGAAAGCGCAACAGGCAGGCGTGGTGAATCGACTCGGCGGGCGACAGCTTGTCCTGGCGCTCGAACTGCAGCGCCAGGTCGATCATCAGAATGGCGTTTTTCTTCACCACGCCGATCAGCAGGAACAGCCCGAGCAACGAGATCAGGCTGAACTGGTCGCCGGTGAGGATGATCGCCAGCAGCGCGCCGACTCCGGCCGATGGCAGCGTCGAGAGAATGGTCAGCGGGTGAATGTAACTCTCATAGAGAATGCCCAGCACGATGTAGACCAGCAGCAAGGCGCCGAGGATCATCAGCGGCTGGCCCTGTTGCGTGCTCTCGAAGGCACTGCCGGTGCCGCCGAGGCGGCCCTGTACTTCGCTCGGCAGGCCGATTGCCGCCACCGCCCGCTCGATCGCCAGCGTTGCCTGGTCGAGGCTGACGCCCGGGGCGAGATCGAAGTCGATGTTCTCCGCAGCGAACTGGCCATCATGGCTGACCCGGTCTTCTTCCAGACTGCGCTCGTAGCGTGCGAAGGCCGCCAGCGGAACACGGCGACCGTCCCCGGTGATGACATGAATCTGTTCGAGCACCTCAGGGTAATCGGCGTAGCCTGGGTCGATTTCCATTACCACGCGGTACTGGTTGAGCGCCTCGTAAATAGTGGAAATCTGTCGCTGACTGAAGGCGTTGTTGAGCAGCGTGGTCACCGTGCTCATGTCGATGCCCAGACGCTTGGCGGCATCCCTGTCGACCTCGAGGGTGATCTGTTGCGCTCCTTCGCCATCATTGGCGTCGATGCTAGTCAGCTCGGGCAGCGCCGAAAGCGCCTGGGTGACCCGTGGCACCCAGGTGCGCAGATCGCCGAGATCACTCGCCAGCAGCGTGTAGGAATAGGCCGAGCTGCTCTGCCGGCCGCCGCCGAACTGCAGGTCCTGGTCGGCCATGAGGAACATGCGCCCGCCGGGCACTGTGGGCTGGTTCTTGCGGATGCGCTCGATCACCTTCTGCGCCGAAATCTTGCGCTCGCTCAGGGGCTTGAGGCGCACGATCATGAAGGCATTGTTGATGCCGCCCTGCCCGCCGATGAAGCCGGCCACGCTCTCCACTGCCGGATCGGCCAATACCGCCTTGCGGAAAATCTCCATCTTCGGCTGCATGACCTGGAACGACAGGCCGTCGTCGCCGCGGATGAAGCCGGTCAGCTGACCGGTGTCCTGCTGTGGAAGGAAGGTCTTGGGCACCTGCACGTAGAGCACCACGTTCAGCGCAATGGTCGCCAGCAGGCTCAACAGGGTGATGCGCCGATGACGCAGCGCCCAGCTCAGCGAGCGATCGTAGTAGCGCAGCAGCCACTGGTGCGCCGCGTGGCTCCAGCGCTGCAAGCGCCCTTCCGTCGCCGCTTCGTGGGGTTTGAGCCAACGCGCGCAGAGCATCGGCGTCAGCGTCAGCGAGACCAGCAGGGAAACCAGGATCGCTGCCGCCAGGGTGATGGAGAACTCGCGAAACAGCCGCTCGACGATGCCGCCCATGTAGAGGATCGAGACGAACACCACCACCAGCGACAGGTTCATCGACAACAGCGTGAATCCGACTTCGCGGGTACCGACATAGGCGGCCTTCAACGGAGGCATGCCTTCATCGATATGCCGGGCAATGTTCTCCAGCACCACGATGGCGTCATCCACTACCAGGCCGGCGGCCAGGATCAGTGCCATCAGCGAAAGGATGTTCAGCGAAAAGCCGAACAGGTACATCACCGCGAAGGTGCCGACCAGCGACACCGGCACCGCCAGCGCCGGAATCAGCGCGGTGCGCAGACGACCGAGAAACAGGAACACCAGCACGATGACCAGGCCCACCGCGATCAGCAGCGTGCGCTCGGCCTCGTGCAGCGTGGCGCGGATCACCGGCGAGCGGTCCATGGCGATATCCAGGTCGACGCTGCCCAGCATGATGGCCTGCAGCGCCGGCAACTCACGGCGAATGCCTTCGATGGTTTCGATGATGTTGGCACCGGCCTGGCGGTTGACGATCAGCAGCACCGCCTGCTCATTGTTGAAGAAACCGCTGTTGTAGCGGTCCTCGACCGAGTCCCGAACCCGTGCCACGTCACCCAGGCGCAGCGCGGCGCCGTCCTGGTAGCGGATGATCAGCGGCGTGTAGTCGGCGGCCTGGTGGAGTTGGTCGTTGGCGCGCACCTGCCAGTGCCGGTCGGCGTCCTCGACCATGCCCTTGGGCCGGCGCACGTTGGCATTGGCGATGGTCTGGCGCACCTCGTCCAGCGAAACGCCGTACTGTTCCAGCTGTTGCGGCTGCAATTCGACGCGCACCGCCGGCAACGAGCTGCCACCGACCTGGATCTCGCCAACGCCGGACACCTGCGACAGCTTCTGCGCCAGGATGGTGGAGCCGATGTCGTACAGATCGGCCTTGTCCAGCACGTCCGAGGTCAGCGAGAGCACCATGATCGGCGCCTGGGACGGGTTGATCTTGCGGTAGGTGGGCATGCTGCGCATACCGCTGGGCAACAGGTTGCGCGCGGCGTTGATCGCTGCCTGCACATCGCGGGCAGCCCCATTGATGTCGCGATCCAGATCGAACTGGATGATGATCCGCGTCGAGCCCTGGCTGCTGCGACTGGTCATCTGGCTGACACCGGCGATGCTGCCCAGCGACCGCTCCAGTGGCGTGGCCACGCTGGAGGCCATGATTTCCGGGCTGGCGCCGGGCAGGCTGGCCTGCACGGTGATCACCGGGAAATCCATGTTCGGCAGCGGCGACACCGGTAGCAGGCCGAAGCTGACCCCACCCAGCAGCAGGATCGCCAGGCTGAGCAGCATCGTCGCCACCGGGCGGGCGATGAACGGGGCAGAAAGGTTCATGCCTGCCCCCGCGCGATTGCAGTCCGGCTCACGCTTGCGCCTCCGCCAGCGGCTCGCGACGGCGCCCGAAGCGCTGGCCGAGGCGGTCGAAGAACAGGTAGATCACCGGCGTGGTGAACAGCGTCAGCAGTTGACTGAGCAGCAGACCGCCAACCAGCACCAGGCCGAGCGGCTGGCGCAACTCAGCGCCGGAACCGGACGCCAGCATCAGCGGAATCGCACCGAACAGTGCCGCCAGGGTGGTCATCAGGATCGGCCGGAAGCGCAGCAGCGCCGCGCGGTAGATCGCATCCTGCGGGCTCATGCCTTGCTGCCGTTCGGCCTCAAGGGCGAAGTCGATCATCATGATCGCGTTCTTCTTGACGATGCCGATCAACAGGATGATGCCGATGATCGCGATCAGCCCGAGGTCGTTACCGGTCAGCAACAAGGCAAGCAAGGCGCCCACCGCAGCCGAGGGCAGCGTGGAGAGGATGGTGATCGGGTGAATGTAGCTCTCGTAGAGCACGCCGAGCACGATGTACATGGTCACCACCGCGGCAAGGATCAGCAGCAGCGTGCTCGACAGCGAGGCGCGGAACGCCTCCGCGGCGCCCTGGAAGCGCGTCTGGATGCCGGCCGGCAGGCCGATCTCCTGCTCAACCGCCTCGATCACCTCCACTGCCTTACCGAGCGATACGCCGGCTGCCAGGTTGAACGAGAGGGTCACCGCCGGAAACTGACCGATATGGTTGATCAGCAGCGGTGCGTTGCGCTGTTCCAGGGTTGCCAGGCTCGACAGCCGCACCGGCGTGCCGCCTTCGCTCTGCACGAACAGCTGCTCCAGCGCCTGCGGACCAAGACGGTTGCCCGCCTCCGCCTCCAGCACCACGCGGTACTGGCTGGCCTGGGTGAAGATGGTGGAGATCTGTCGCTGGCCGAAGGCGTCGTACAGCGCATCGGTGATGTCCGCGACCTGGATGCCGAGGCGCGCCGCCGCGTCGCGGTCGATGTCCAGGTAGATCTGCAGACCATTGCTCTGCAGGTCGCTGGCCACGTCGGTCAGCTCCGGCCGCTCACGCAGCGCCTCGACCAGCCGCGGCGTCCACTCCTGCAGCAACTCGCTGTCCGGCGTTTCCAGGCTGAACTGGAACTGCGTGCGGCTGACCCGGTCCTCGATGGACAGGTCCTGCACCGGCTGCAGATACAGCTCGATACCCGGCACCTTGGCCAGCTCCGGCCGCAGGCGATCAATCACCTGGCTGGCGGTCAGGTCGCGCTCGCCGTGGGGCTTGAGGTTGATCAGCAGGCGGCCGCTGTTGAGCGTGACGTTACTGCCGTCAACGCCGATATAGGACGACAGACTGTCCACCGCCGGATCGGCGAGAATCACCCGCGCCAATGCCTGTTGACGCTCGCTCATGGCGCGGAAGGAGATCGATTGCGGCGCCTCGCTGATGCCCTGGATGACGCCGGTGTCCTGCACCGGGAAGAAGCCCTTGGGCACGGCAAGGTAGAGCACCACCGTCAGCCCCAATGTGACGATTGCCACCACCAGGGTCAGCGTCTGGTGGCGCAGCACCCAGGTCAGCCAGCGCGAATAGCCACCGATCAGCCGCTCCACCCAATCGGGTTTCTCTTCTGCCGCGTGGGGTTTGAGCAGCTTGGCGCACATCATCGGGGTCAGCGTCAGCGAGACCACCAGGGAGATGAGGATGGCCACCGCCAGGGTGATGGCGAACTCGCGGAACAGCCGGCCCACCACGTCCTGCATGAACAGCAGCGGGATCAGCACGGCGATCAGCGAGAGGGTCAGGGAGATCAGGGTGAAACCGATCTGCTTCGCGCCCTTGAGCGCCGCGTTGAGCGGGGTCTCGCCCTCCTCCAGGTGCCGCGCGATGTTCTCCAGCATGACGATGGCATCGTCGACCACGAAGCCGGTGGCGATGGTCAGCGCCATTAGCGTCAGGTTGTTCAGCGAGAAGCCGCACAGGTACATCACGGCGAAGGTGCCGACCAGCGACAGTGGCACCGCGATCGACGGGATCACCGTGGCCGACAGCTTCTTGAGAAAGACGAAGGTCACCATCACCACCAGGAAGGTGGCGAGCATCAGCTCATGCTGTACATCGGTGACCGCGGCGCGGATGGTCTGGGTACGGTCGGTAAGCACGATCACGTCGAGCCCGGCCGGCATGCTGGCGGTCACCTCCGGCAGCAACGCCTGGATGCGCTCGACCACCTCGATGACGTTGGCGCCCGGCTGGCGCTGGATGTTCAGCAGCACGGCCTGGCTTTCGTTGGCCCAGGCGGCGAGACGTTCGTTCTCGGCGCCATCGACGATCTCGGCTACGTCTCTCAGGCGCAGCGCGGCGCCGTCCTGATAGGTCAGGATCAGCTCGGCGTACTCCTCCGGCGTCTCCAGCTGGTCGTTGGCGTCAAGCATCGACACCCGCGTCGGTCCGTCGAAGTTGCCCTTGGGCTGGTTGACGTTGGAGTTGGCGATCAGCGAACGCACGTCGGCCAGCGACAGGCCATAGGCGGCCAGTGCTTCTGGATTGGTACGGATACGCACCGCCGGTCGCTGCCCGCCGGCGATACTGACCATGCCGACGCCGTTGATCTGCGCCAGCTTCTGCGCCATGCGGGTATCGACCAGATCGTGCAGCTGCGGTAGCGGCAACGCATCGGACTTTACCGCCAGCGTCAGCACTGGCGTATCTGCCGGGTTGACCTTGTTGTAGACCGGCGGCGCCGGGAGGTCGTTGGGCAGCAGGTTGTTCGCCGCGTTGATTGCCGCCTGCACTTCCTGCTCCGCGATATCCAGCGCCACTTCCAGCGAGAAGCGCAGGGTGATGACCGAAGCACCGCCCGAGCTGGTCGAGGACATCTGCGCGAGCCCCGGCATCTGGCCGAACTGGCGCTCCAGCGGAGCGGTTACCGCGCTGGTCATCACCTCCGGGCTGGCGCCTGGGTAGAGTGTCATCACGCGGATAGTCGGGTAATCGACCTGCGGCAGCGCGGCCACCGGCAGCAGCTTGTAGGCGATCAACCCGGCCAGCAGGATCGCGACCATGCTCAGCGTGGTCGCTACCGGTCGCAGGATGAACAGGCGGGAGATATTCATCGCGCCTCGCGCTCCGCGGCCTCGTCACCACCGAGGACCGGCTTCTCGGCCGCCTCCTCGGCCATTCGCTGGCCGCTTACGACCTCGACCTCAGCACCGTCACGCAGGCGGTCGGTGCCTTCCATCACCACGCGCTCGCCGGCTTCGAGGCCCTTGAGCACCACGGTGGTTTCGCCATTGGTAGGGCCGGCCTCTAACGATCGCAGTTCCACCTTGCTGTCGTCGCCGACGACGTAGGCGAAGGTACCGCGCGAGCCGAACTGCAGCGCCGCGGAGGGAATGAGTACAGCATCTGCCAGGGTCTCCACCCGCAGGCGGACGTTGACGAACTGGTTGGGGATCAGCAGCTCCGGCTCGTTATCGAAGCGTGCCTTGAGCCGCAGGGTGCCGGTGGTCGGGTCGATCTGGTTGTCGATACTTTCCAGCACGCCCTCGCCGAACAGCACGCGTTCGCCACGATCCCAGGCCTGCACCGCCAGCTCGTCGCCCTGCCGATAGCGGGTCAGTACCGGCAGCAGGTCACCCTCGGGCAGGGTGAAGCTGATCGACATGGGCTGGGTCTGCGTGATGACCGCCAGCGGCGTGGTGTCATTCGCTGACACCAGGTTACCTGCGTCGAGTTGGCGAAGACCGACTCGACCGTCGATGGGTGAGCGGATCTGGGTGAACTCCAGGTTCAGGCGCGCCTCGTTGACCGCAGCCTGATTCGCCGCCAGCGTGCCCTGATACTGGCTGACCAGCGCCTCTTGGGTGTCCAGTGTCTGCTTGGCAATGCTGTCTTCGGCGTACAGGCCGCGATAGCGCTCGAGATCCACCTGGGCATTCTTTAGCTGCGCACGGTTCTGCTGCAGCGTGCCTTCGGCCTGTTGTAGCGCGACCTTGTAAGGCCTCGGATCAATCACGGCCAGCAGGTCGCCTTTCTTGACGCGCTGCCCCTCCTCGAAGCGCAGTTCCACCAGCTCGCCGCCGACCCGGCTGCGCAGATTGACCGTGTTCAGTGGCGTCACGCTGCCCAAGGCTTTCTGGAACACCTCGAACTCGCCCTGCTCTACCGTCGCGACACGCACCGGAACCGGGCCGCCGAACGCGCCGAATCCCGGTCGACCACCCGGGCGCTGCGGGGCGTCCTTGGCAGCGGGCCATAGCCACCAGATCAGCGCCGCAATGGCGATGACGGCGATGATTAGAACCACCCAGCGAAGGCTGGAGCGCGTGGATGTGGGATGCGTCTCGGACATGAACGGAGTTCGCTTGAAAAGGAGCGTGAACCATAAGCAGTCGCGATCCGCTCGCAAAGTGCCTTTACGGCATTTTTACGTATCGGCATGTACACGATGGCCGGTTCAGAGCCATGGGCCTGGAACCATGGAGCAGGTCTTAAGTCTATCTAGCGTTCCTCTCGCGGCCCGTGTGCGAGTGGAACGCTGTGAGCAAGCCCCGCGCTTTGCAGCACGTCGAAATCGGACATTGTCGTGTCGTTCAACGAGCCATCGCCTCATCGATGGCCGGCATAGGATCAAGGAATGAATGCATCGCTGGTCATTCTGGCGCTCACCGTCGCCAGCTTTCTTCTCGGTTTTCTTCGCGATCTGTTCATCGCCCGCTCGTTCGGCCTCAGCTGGGAAGCGGATCTCATCTTCGTTGCGCTGATCCTGCCGCTGTTCTTCGAGAACTTCCTCGGCCTGGCATTGCGCGACACCATGATCCCCTACCTGCAGAAGCTGCGCAGCCAGTCGGAATCGCTGTTCGAGGCGGTCGCGCGCTGGCTCTACTGGCGTGTGATGCTGCTCGGTGCCGCCGCCTGCGCACTGATCGTGCTCTCCAGCTACTGGGTACTCAACGCGCTGGCGCCCGGTTGGACCGCCGAGCAGGTAGCCAGCGGTCAGCTGGTGTTCTGTGTCGGCGCACTGCTGATCGCCGTGCAAGCGGCGCTTTACTGCCAGGGCGCACTGCTGAACATGGACAACGTGTTCATCATGCCGATGACGCGCACGCTGCTACTCAATGCCGGGGCGATCGTCGGCATTCTGTTGTTCGAGCCCAGTGGCATGGTGATCTTCCTCGGCATGCTGCTGCCGCAGGTTGCGCTGATCATCGTCCAGCACCGGCGCATCCGCTACATGCGTGGCGAAGCGTTGCCGCTGGAGAAGGGACATGGCAGTCAGTTCGGACTGGCGTTCGCGCCAGTGCTGCTGGCTGCCGGGGCGCAGCAGGCATGCATACTCGCCGAACGCATGTTCGCCTCGTTTCTCGAGGAAGGCAGCATCACCATGCTTTCCTTCGCCTTCCGCATCGTCACCATTCCGCTGACGCTGTACGCCATGTCGGTGCTATCGGTCTTGTTTCCGCAGTTTTCCTCAAGCTGGAACGACCAGGACCATAGCGGTCACGCCGCTGTGATCCGCAAGGGGTTGCTGGCGACGCTGTTGTTCCTCGTTCCTGCCGCAGTGGTGCTGTGCTCCTTCCCCGAGGCGGTAGTCTCGGTGTTGCTCGAACGTGGGCAGTTCGGCGCGGCCCAGACGCAGGCAACGGCTTCGCTGATGGTGATCTACGCGCTCGGCCTACCGGCGATGGGACTTGCCCTGCTGTGGGGACGGGCGTTGCTTGCGCAGCACCAGGCGCGTCTGTTCCTGGTCATTACGCTGATCAGCTCGGTCATGACCATAGCGCTGGATGCTGCACTCTATCGCCACTACGGCGCCGCCGGGCTGGCACTGGCCTTCACCAGCGGGGCCATGTTGCAGGCCCTGTTCATGGGGCTGTTCGTCTACCGCACCTCGCCCCGAGGCGCCGGCGTGGCCGTACTGGCGCGCTGGCTGGCGACCGCAGTAGCGCTCGCCGGGGCAGTACATTTCCTGCCGCAGCCACAGGGCTTCGTCGAACTGTGCCTTTACATCGGGCTGGTGCTGGTGGGTTTCGCCGCAGGGGTCACCTTGCTGGGTGAGCGTGATCTGTTCCGTCCGCGCTATTGGTCGATGCGCAAGGCCTGACAGACGCTCACCGTCGTCGCGAGCTGAAGTTCCAACGGCAGAAACGACAAGGCCGCTGCGTGGTGCAGCGGCCTTGTCGTCAGGACGTTCATGCTCACCCCCCCAGGGCGAGCATTCCCATGGTGCTGACGCAGGGCGTCGTCCAGCCGTCCGATGTGGCATCGGATTTCTGCGGACGCGGTCGGCGCTGCTCCATGACGATGTCCAGCGCACGACTGGGCAGGATATCGATATCGTCGAAGGTGATGATCTGCCCCGGCTCGACCGCACGCTTGAGCGCCGTCTTGCGTAGCAGGCCGATGGGTACGTGATCCGGATGCTCGGCGAGCTTGATCGCCTCGCCACGGAACTGGAAGCCACCGATTCCACGATCGATCAGCTCGCCGGGCTTCATGGCGCGCTTGGCAATCGCCGCCACGCCCAAGGTCGGCTCGGTCGAGTTGTTGAGCAGCACACCGCCGCCGTCCAGCACGCGGCGCAGGGTCTTGCCCACCTCCAGCGAACACAGATGGAACGGCCTGACCAGCGTGTAGAACGGCCCGCGTCCCAGCTTGAAGTACTCGATGGCTCGGGCCTGATCCTCGTCGTGCCGCCCAACCAGGAACACGCCACCGGCTGGGTAACCTGAGGGGATCACATAGTCGACGATCGGCTGTCCAGCGCGCTCGGCCATCATTCCCAGCAAACTGGCGCTGTCGTCCAGATTGGTCGAGGCCAGCCCTTCCATCCCCTGGCGGGTAATAGTCGCGCCAAGGCCGTTGCCGAGGATCACCTGTTCGATCTGCACCTTGGTGCCATCGGTAAAGGAGGTCGTCTGGTCAACGCTGATGCCTTGTCGATTGGCCCAGTAGGCCATGTCTTCGGGCGACGGGTCGTGGTTCAGATAGCCCTTCATGTTGCCGTAGACCATCGGCTGGAAGCCCATCTGCAGCGCATCTTCGCGCAATGCGGCGAGCGAGCCAGGCTGATCGCCCTCGGCTTCGGTGAGAAAGCCCTTCCCCGCCAGGTAGGAACCCGTGGTGACCTGCAGCTCGGCGTTGACGGTCACCACCTGCAGCCCAGCCTCGAAGGCCCGTTCGATGACCGAAGTACCGTGGAAGACATCACCACTGCATTCGACGATCAGATCGGAATGATCGATCAGCTCGTCCAGCGAGTTGGTCAACGCCTCAGGCAGCGGGAAGTCAGTCAGCGAGGAAAGCGGGCGGCGCGTCAGGACGCGGGAAATCTGCATGTCCTGATAGTGCCGTTTGATCAACCGAACGATGCCGTGGGCAATCATTCCGGTTCCGGATATACCGATTCTTTTGACATCTGAGGTAGGCATAACTGAATCCATTCAATGGGCATCAGCTCTATGACAGCAGCCGCGCGAAAAGATTTTTAAGAAAAGCTGCCTAATTGCCATCTTTGTGGGCTTGCGCTCACCCTGAAATCGCTCTGGTAAGCGACACCACGGAAAGTAGTTCGACCCTGCTGTTTCCGCTAATTGACCTCGACAGGCGGTTTCACCTGTGCCGATGGGTTTCTGTCGCCAAAAAAAAACGGCGAGCCCCTAAGGACTCGCCGTCGATTAGCCATATGCGCGCTTCAGGCAAGTGAAGCGATAGCTGCCTCGTAGTTCGGTTCGCTGCCGATCTCGTTGACCAGTTCGCTGTGCAGCACGCGATCCTGCTCATCCAGCACGACTACCGCGCGTGCGGCAACGCCGGCCAGCGGGCCGCTGGCGATGGCCACACCGTAGTCCTTGAGGAACTCGGCGCCCCGCATGGTTGACAGGTTGACCACATTTTCCAGCCCCTCGGCGCCACAGAAGCGCTTCTGCGCAAACGGCAGGTCGGCGGAGATGCACAGCACAACGGTGTTCTCGAGCGCATTGGCCTGAGCATTGAACTTGCGCACCGACGTGGCGCAGGTCGGGGTATCGATGCTGGGGAAGATGTTCAGCACCTTGCGCTTGCCGACAAAGGTAGTCAGCTCGACGTCGGCCAGGTCGGCGCCTACCAGGCGAAACGGCTTGGCCTGCTGGCCAGCCTGCGGAAACTCGCCAGCTACCTGGACGGGGGTGCCTTTCAGAGTGACTTCTGTCATTGCTTCGCTCCTCGATGGGTGACACGAAAAGGCCGCGGGGCCCATCAGCCCCACGGCCTGAAAGAGGGCCCGAGTGTAGCTTCGGACCGCCGATCGGTGAACCGCCATCTAGGGCGATTACCGACCGTTACCGGACATCAGCTGCGTGCGAAATATTCCTTGGTCAGCTTGACCACTACCGGACTCAGCAGCAACAGCGAAACGAGGTTGGGGATCGCCATCAGGCCGTTGAGGGTATCGGCTAACAGCCAGGCGAAGTCGAGCTGGGCGATGGCACCGAACGGCACCGCCAGTACCCAGATCACGCGGAAAGGCCAGATGGCTCGCGTGCCGACCAGAAACTCCCAGCACTTCTCGCCGAAGTAGCTCCAGCCAAGGATGGTAGTGAAGGCGAAGACCACCAGCGCGATGGTCAGGATGATGCCACCGATACCCGGCATGGCCGACTCGAAGGCTGCCGCGGACAGCGCCGCCCCGCTTTCGCCGCTGGTCCAGACGCCGGTGCAGATGATCGCAAGGCCTGTCATCGAGCAGACGATGATGGTGTCGATGAACGTACCCAGCATGCCGATCATGCCCGAGCGCACCGAGCTGGTGGTGGTACCGGCCGCCTGAGCGATACCGGCGGTACCGAGGCCTGCCTCGTTGGAGAAGATGCCGCGAGCCACACCGAAGCGAATTGCCGCCATGACCGCGGCACCGGCGAAGCCGCCGGTCGCGGCGATCGGGGTGAAAGCGTGGGTGAAGATCAGGTCGAAGGCTGCCGGAATCGCCGAAGCGTTGACCACCAGCACCACCACCGCGGCGATCAGGTAGGCCAGACACATGAACGGCACCAGCGAGGCGGCGACAACCCCGATGCGGCGGATGCCGCCAAGGATCACCAGCCCGACCACCACCATGGTCAGCAGCCCCGTCATCCAGAGCGGTACGGCAAAGGTCGTTTCCAGCGCATGAGCCATGCTGTTGACCTGCACCATGTTGCCAATGCCGAAGCCGGCCAGCCCGCCGAAGATGGCGAATGCGGTGCCGAGCCAGACCCACTTCTTACCCAGGCCGTTCTTGATCGCGTACATCGGGCCGCCAACGTGCTCGCCCCGGTCGTCCTTCTCGCGGTAATGAACCGCCAGCACGACCTCGCAGTACTTGGTCGCCATACCGACCAGCGCGGTGCACCACATCCAGAACAGCGCCCCCGGCCCGCCGAGAAAGATCGCGGTCGCCACACCGGCGATATTCCCTGTCCCCACTGTCGCGGCAAGGGAGGTCATCAATGCCTGGAACGGGCTGATTTCACCGGTCGAATCATCTCCCTTGGCACGACCGCGCCACATCAGCGCAAAGCCTGTGCCGATGCGCGTAAGCGGCATGAACTTGAGGAAGATCATCAGGAACAGACCGGTACCGAGGATCAGTACCAGCATGGGTGGGCCCCAGACGAGGCCGTTTACGGTATTGACGAGGTTGTTCAGAAATTCCATTCGAGCACCTTATTTCTTATAGGCGAGTTCCCTCGCGTTGGGGGCGCGCTACCGTGGAGCCGTTGAAAAACATGACGCTTGTGGCGGTGGTTTTTCAGCGACCAGGTACCGACGACTCCGATCCGCCTCTGGAGCTGGTAAGCGCTGAGGTCCGCAGCGCTTTGCAAGACTCGTGCTAGAGCGTTGCGCGGCGATGACCGCGACGGTCGGAAGCGTGGATGCTACCACTGCATTCGCTCGTTGGGCGCGGGGCAATCGCGCCAGATTCGATGATCGAATCGACGCAGGAACCAGACCGAACGGTCAAACCCGGACAGCCCGCGCCCGCCGAATAGCGAATGGCAAGCAAAGCGAACTCAGCGTAGCCCAGTCTGGTGCACGTGCCAGTGATCGCTGGCGCGCTTTGGTGCGGCTGTTGCCATATCAGATCGATCAGCCGGGTAGAACAGCGCCGCAAGGTGACGGCCGCCCTGCAGCCACGCCGTGCCTGCGTTCAGAAATTGCGACGGTAGAAGATGTCCAGCGAACTGGCCAGACCGCTGGCCGCCTCGAGAAAAATCCGCCGCGTCAGTTGATAACGCAGCGCGATGGTATTGGACGGCTCGAACACGCCCACGCCATAGCGCAGGGCCAGGCGTTCGGTCAGTCGGCCGGTGGCGACCACGCTGGTGCTGGCGCCCGTGCCTTCGGTGTCCAGCTGGAAATCTTGAATGCCCAGCCGTTGCGCCAACCCGCCGGTAATCGATGAGCTGCCAGCCAGACCGAGGCCCAGCGCCGCCTGTGCCAGTAGGTTGCTGTCGCCAGTATCGGCACCCAGCGGCCGCCCCAGCACCAGATAGGCCAGTGCCTGCTCCTGACTCATGGCGGGTTCGGAAAAGACGTCGATCCGCGGCTGTTCGGCGCTACCGGTGATGCGCAGACCGGCCACCACATTTTCCGCCTCGATCCGGCGGGTCGCCTCGATATTGAGGAATGGCTGGCTGATCAGGCCGGTGAACAGCAGCTCGGCACGCCGGATAGTCAGGCGCTGGCCGTAGGCGCGATAGCGGCCGTTCTTCAGCTGCAGCTCGCCGCGCGCATCCAGGTTGTCGCCAATATGCAGGTAGCCGGCGAGATCCGCGGTCAGGCCGAAGCCGGAGAAGCGCAGGCGATCCTGGCCAACCTCGACATCGATGTCCATCTTCACCGCCAGCGGTGTCGCCGGCTCCTCGGCTTCACGGCCGACGATCACGGTGTCTTCGGACACCTTCACCGTCGACGGTGGCAACTCACGCACGGTGATCGCGCCCCGTGGCACCTCCACCCGACCACTGACGGCCAGTTGCTGGCCGCTCAGAACGATGCGCAGGTCAGGCTCGACTTCAAGGTCGGCATAAGGCTCGACCACCACCGGCAGGCGACTGCCCTTGATTGCCAGGTCCAGATCCAGTTCGTTCCGCCAGTCCAGTGCGCCGTTCAGGCTGCCACGCCCCTGTTCGCCGGCCCGCCAGTTGCCGTCGATGTCCAGTCGCTCGCCCTCGATCAGCATGCGCACCCGCAGGTCTTCGAAGGTCGTCGGCAGCTCACTGCCGGCGATCTCCCCGTCGCTCAACAGCAGCTGGCCATTGAGCGTCGGCTGCTGCAGGGTGCCGGCCAGCTGGCCACTTCCGTTCAGTTCGCCGCGCAGACGCTCGACCATCGGCACAAACGGGCGCGCCACCGAAAGATCGAGACCGCTCAGGCGAAACTCGCCATCGATTGGCTTGGCCGCAGGCCGCGGATCGATCTGCAGCTGCACGTCCAGTTCGCCCAGCTCACCGCCCTGAAAACGCAGCTGGCTGTCGATCCGCTCCGGCAGCAAGCGACTGTTCAGCGCCAGGGTCTGATAGGGGAAGTCGTGCCACTCGTCTGCATCGCGAATGCGCAGCACGCCGGGGCCGGCGTCGACTTGAACCCGGCCATTGGGTCCGCCAGCGGGAAGGTCCAGCTCGATATCGGCATTCAGCTCGCCCTGCCAGCGGAAATCTTCGGGCAGATACTCGGCCAGGGTCTGCAGTGAGAAATCACGCAGGCGATAGCGAATCTGCGGCTCCGGCAGCAGACGCTGATTCTCCGCACAGAGGCTCGCGGGCCCGGAGCGCCAACAATGCGCACCGAATTCCAGTCGGCCATCGGCAAAACGCTGCAGTGTCGCGGGCTGTTGCAGGGCCCAGTCCTGCTGCTGCGCGCTGAGTTCGCCACGCGTCAGCCGACCAAGCCAATCCTCACCGCGCAATCCGCCATCGAAGGCCAGCGCCAGGTCGAGCAACGGACCCTGCAGTTGCAGCTCGGCCTGATGCCGCTCGGCAGTGCCTTGGGCATTGATCCGCAGCGCGCCAAGATCGGTCTCGCCTGTGCGGATTCGCTCAGCATCTAGCGCCAGCCGACCGCGCTCCCCATCGGATAGCTGGCCCTGCACGCTGAGACGACGCAGGCGATTGTCCTGATAAGCGAGGTTGCGGCCGCTGAGCTCGAGTTGCCCGCTCGGCGCCGCTGCGGTTCCCGCCAGCGTGACCTCACCGTTCACTCGCCCTCTGAGATCGGGCCACAGCTGTGCCAGGCGGCTCAGCTCCAGTTGCAACCGACCATCCAGCGTCTGTGCCCAGGTGCCGCTGCCGTGCACGCGATTATCGCCCATGCGCAGGTTGATGACCGGCAGGTTCCAGCGTTCGCCTTCGCCATTGGCCTGCAATTGCAGGCTGGTGTTCTGGCCGCGCAGGCGCCCAGCGATGTC
>Ga0114898_1001204_pt1 | contig 16045 bp, 10 predicted proteins | sample Malvired_Geostar_FD_83496 | JGI IMG/M metagenome (GOLD analysis project Ga0114898, IMG submission 83496) | Marine viral communities from the Global Malaspina Expedition - Malaspina viral metaG DeepMed_Geostar | ecosystem: Environmental > Aquatic > Marine > Oceanic | place: Mediterranean Sea... | reverse complement strand
GTGACCAGACCGGTCACCCACACCGGCACGGAGAACGTGGCCTCGAGCGCATGTGCCATGCTGTTCACCTGCACCATGTTGCCGATGCCGAAACCAGCCAGGCCACCGAAGATGGCGAAGGCGCCACCGAGCCACAGCCAACGCTTGCCCAAACCGTTCTTGATGGCGTACATCGGCCCGCCGACATGCTCACCGCGGTCGTCCTTCTCGCGGTAATGCACCGCCAGCACGACTTCGCAGTACTTGGTGGCCATGCCCACCAGCGCGGTGCACCACATCCAGAACAGCGCCCCGGGGCCCCCGAGGAAAATCGCCGTGGCGACGCCGGCGATGTTGCCGGTACCGACCGTCGCGGCCAGGCACGTCATCAACGCCTGGAACGGGCTGATCTCGCCCGAATCCTCGTCACCTTTGACGCGTCCGCGCCAGATCAGTGCGAAACCGGTGCCGATACGCGCCAGCGGCATGAACTTGAGCATCAGCATCAGGAAGAGACCGGTGCCAAGGATCAGCACCAGCATGGGTGGTCCCCAGACGAGACCGTTAATGCTATTGACCAGGTTTTGCAGGAATTCCATTCAAGGCACCCTTATTGATTATGTTAGACATCCTTGCCCGAGCGGCTCGCGTCGGAGCGGCGTCCAGATGCAGCGCATGGCACGCCGTGTTCGAACCCCGTGCCGAAGCGATTCGGTAACGGCCCCGACTTCATGTGCTGGGCACGACCGGGCACTTGCAAAACTCATGCTGGAGCCCTGCAATGACCGCCACGCAAGATGCGACCGAGCGATCCTACCACCACCGCGGGCGCTTGGCGCGACACCCTGCCAGTTCCGATGGCAGCCTTGGGCTACCCGCTGAGCAGCCCTCGTGTGGAGGCTCGATTGCCGGCTTCGCAAGCTCATCAGCGTAGCTCAGGCACGCCTTGTCGCCAGTGGCTGCAGCGCGAAATGGGCGCGCAGACGCGGCCTTAGAAATTGCGCCGGTAGAAGACGTCGAGCGAGCTGGCAAGCCCGCTCGCCGCTTCGAGAAAAATGCGTTTGGTCAATTGATATCGCAGGGCAACGGTATTGGCCGACTCGAAGACGCCCACGCCGTAGCGAAGCGTCAGGCGGTCGGTCAGGCGCCCGCTGGCAACGACGCTGGTTTCGGTCCCGCTGCCTTCGGTGTCGAGCTGGAAGTCCTCGATGCCCAGGCGCTGGGCGACATTCCCCGTAAACGATGCGCTACCCGCCAGGCCCAGCCCCAACGCCGCCTGCGCCAGCATGTCGTTATCGCCGGAATCGGTTCCCAGCGGCCTGCCCAGCACCAGGTATGACAATGCTTGCTCCTGACTCATCGCCGGCTCGGCGAATACATCGACTCTGGGCTGTTCCGCACTGCCGGTGATGCGCAGGCCGGCGATGACGTTATCCGACTCGATCCTTCGTATGGCCTCGATATTCAGGAACGGCTGAGAGAGCACACCGGTGAACAGCAACTGCGCACGTCGAATCGTCAGCCGCTGCCCGTAGGCGCGATACCGCCCATTGTTGAGATTCAGCTCGCCTCGGGTATCGAGGTTGTCGCCGATGTGTACGTATCCCACCAGGTCGGCGGTGAGCCCAAAGCCTGAAAATCGTAGACGGTCCTGGCCGACCTCGACGTCGATGTCCATCCGGATGGCCATTGGCGCCTGGGCTTCTTCGGCTTGCGCTCCGACGATCACCGCGTCCTCGGAAACCCTGACGGTTGACGGCGGCAACTCGCGAACGCTGATATCGCCGCGTGGCACGAGGACCTTGCCACTCACGGCCAATTGGCCATCGGCCAGCTCCAGCCGCAGGTCCGGCTCGATCTCAAGCTCGGCATAAGGCTCGACGATGACCGGCAGCCGTTGGCCCTTCACGCGCAGGTCCAGATCCAGTGCGTCGCGCCAATCCAGGGTACCGGCGATACCGCCACGCCCTTGCTCGCCGCTGCGCCAGTCACCATCGATCCGGACGCGCTCGCCGTCGATGACGGCCCGCAGTTGCAACTGCTCGAAGCTGACCGGTAGCTCGCTGCCGGCAATCTCGGCGTCGCTCAATCTCAGCTCACCGTTGACCTGCGGCTGCTGCAGGGTGCCGGACAGCTCGCCATTGCCATTCAACTGCCCGCTCATCCGTTCGACCTGAGTCACGAACGGCCGGGCTACGCCTAGGTCGAAATCACGCAGCCGGAATGCGCCGGAGATCGCCTTGGCCTCAGTGCTCGGGTCAACCTGCAGGCGCACGTCGAGCGACCCGAGTTCGCCACCCTCGAAGCGCAGCCGGCTGTCGACCCGCTTCGGTGTCAGTTCGCTGTTCAACGCCAGCGTCGTGTACGGAAAATCCAGCCATTGCTCGCCCTCGCGCATGCGCAGGGTACCCGGCCCCGCATCGACCCGGATCGCCCCGCTGGGCCCAGCGCTGGGCAGGTCAAGCGACAGGTCGGCATTGACCTCTCCTTCCCACGCCAGATTGTCGGGCAGATAAGCGGCCAACGATTCCAACGGAAAGTCGCGCAGGCGGTAGCGCAGTTGCGGATCAGGCATCAGCCGTTGGTCCTCGGCGCACAGCGTGGCGGGACCGGAGCCCCAGCAATGCGCGCCCAGTGTCAGCCGACCGCTGGCCAACCGCTGCAGCGTCGCCGGTTGCTGCAAGGCCCATTGTTGGCCCTCGGCGTCCAGCTCGGCGCGTACCAGCCGCCCTCGCCAATCGCCGCCGTGCAGCCCGCCCTGCAGCGCCAGGGCCAGATTCAGAAGCGGTCCCTGCAGACTCAGATCGATCTGATGGGTCTGCCGATCACCTTCCCCGTCCATTCGCAATTGGCCCAGGTCGGTATCGCCAGCCTGCAATCCGGCAGCGGTAAGACGCAGTTGCCCGCGCTCGCGCTCCTTCAGGCTGGCGGCCAGTTGCAGGCGTGCGACCCGGTTGCTTTGCAGCGCGACGTCGCGGCCATCGAGCGTCAACTCGCCCTGGGGTGCTTGCGGTGTGCCCGCCAGGCTGAGGTTGCCGGTCAGTTGCCCCTCGAGATCGGGCCACAGCTGCGCCAGACGCGGCAAATCCATCTCGAGGCGTCCCCGCAGGGTATCGGCCCAGCGTCCGTTGCCCTGGACACGGTTGTCGCCCAGACGCAGGTCGATGTTCGGCACATCCCAGGTGGCGTCCTGCCCGCTCGCTTGCAACTGCAACGTGAGCGGTTGCCTGCGCAACGTGCCGTTCAGGTCCAGGCCCACCAGTGCCTGCACCTGCGCACCGCGCACGGCACCGTGACTGTCAAGCGTGCCAGCCAACCGCCCAGGTAGCTCCGCGACCCAATAGGATGGGTCGAGTTCGCTGAGCGTCAGCCTGGTATTCCAGGTGAGGTCATCGGCGAAGCCAACACTGAGAGTGCCCGTTGCCTGCCCTTGTCCAGCGCGCAGTTCGAGCTGCGGCAGATGCACCTCTTCGAGGTCGCCACTGACTGGGCTCCGCAGGGTGAAATCACCGGACGGTCCGGTCATCGCCGCATCGAAGTTGCCCAGATAGCGGCCGTCGTCATACTGCAGCTGTGCGTTCAAGGTTCGCAGCGACACCGGCGGCTCTTCTACATCGGGGTACAGCCGGCGCCAGGGGAATTCACGCCAGGCCAGGTCGACCTCACCCTGCAGCCCTTCCTGCCAGCCTGCCGTTGCGCTCAGGCTGATCCGCTGCCCTTCAGCAGCCACCAGTTGCAACGCCTCGATCTGCGCATGAGCGGCATCGACCACCGCGTTCAGACTGACGCCGACCGCACCGCCCTCGCCTTGCAGGCTGCCGTCACCGACCAGGCGGTAACCGCGCTCGAGGTCGCCATCGGCTTTCAACTCGAGCCTATCCAGCCGTAGCGCATCGGGCAGTTCTGCGGTCGCCTTGAAGCCGTTCACCCGCAATGACAGGTTCGCTGGCAGTTCCGGCTCCAACGGACGTATGCGCCCATCGAGCGTGGCCTGCAGATAGCCCTGGCTCTGGGCTTCGATCGCCAGGTGCTCGCGTAGCGCGCCCTGCAGCGCGATCCTGACGGCCCAGGGTTGCCCATCGGGCGAGCGAAGCGCCGCATCGCCGGCCAGTTCCAGGGGCCAGTCGCCGCTCGGCTGCAAACGGCCGCTCATGTCCAGCCAGAGATCTTCGCGACGCAGATGCAATGCGCGGATATCCAGGCCCTCCTGACGCCAATCGGCGCGCAGCCGCAGACGCTGCAACAGCTCCCCGTCATTGAGGCGCAGCCTGCCGACCTCGATCCGCTCGATGCGCAATTCAAGCGGCAGTTTCACGTCAGGCAGACGGGTCGGTTCGGCGGGACCGTCGTCCTCTGGGCCGGGCGGGAATTGCAGATCGACATCGCCGACGACCAGTTCCTCGACACACAGAGTCATGCGCAGCAGGCACAGCGGTGACCACGCCATGCGCGGCGAATGCACCGACACGCGGTTGTCGTCCTGCTCCCAGGTCAGCCGTTGCGCCTGCCACGCGCCACCCAGGCGCCCGCTAAATTCCTCGACCTGCAGCCCGGGAATATGACTCAGGACCCAGCGACTGCCCGCATTGGTGCCCAGTAGCGCACCCACCGCGAGCAGAATCATCAGCAGCACGCTCAGCAGCCCCAACAGCGTCCAACCGACGACCCGCCCCGTGCGCCTCACAGTTCCGGCCCCATGGAAAAATGCAGCCGCACGCCCCCTTCGGCATCGAGCGGGTGCGCCAGGTCAAGGCGGATCGGCCCGACCGGCGACACCCAGCGGACCCCCAGGCCGACGCTGCTCTTGAGCGAAGGCAACTCCAGCGAATTGAAGGCGTTACCCTGATCGACGAACGTCGCCACCCGCCATTTGTCTGTCAGCGAATACTGGTACTCGGCACTGACCGCCAATTGATAACGGCCACCGATGCGGTCGCCATCCGAGTTGGTCGGTGACAGGCTCTGGTAGTCGTAGCCACGCACGCTCTGGTCGCCACCGGCGAAATAGCGCAGCGACGGCGGTACGTTGGTGTATTCATTGGTCCAGTTACCACCGACCTGCACACGACCGAGCAACCGATGGCGCCCCGCGAGCGTGATCAATCCCTTGACCGTCGTGTTCGCATGGATCAGGTCAGCATCGGACAACAGCCCTTCCTTGGCCGCCGCCAATTCAAATTCCAGCCGGTATCCGCGGCTTGGATCGATACGGTTGTCGCTGCGCAGATAGCTGTACGCCACGCCGGGCATCAGCAGCGTGCTGACGCCCGAATCGTCGCCCAGCTCGTATTGCTCGTGTCGCCATTTCAGCGCCCAGACCCGCTGCCAGCCACTGGGCAGTTTGCGATGCCACTCGGGGCCTACCGTCAGCAGCCGGCTCTCGCTGTCGCTATCGGCCAGTTGCTCGAACTGGTAACCGCCGGCGTAACGCAGCTTATCGGTCAGCGGCGGGTCCAGCGGCACGTCATACCAGAGCCCGACGTTCTGCCGTGGAGCCGACAATTCTGTTTCGATACCGTAGCTATGGCCCTGGGGATTGACCCAGTGGCGGAGAAAATCCAGCCGCATGCGCGGCCCGACGTCGGTGGAAAACCCAAGCCCGAGCCCCAGGGTTCTGGGGTCACGCGTGGTCAGTTGCACCGCAACCGGGATGCGTTGTCGTTCGGCATTGGCAGGGTTGGCGTCAACCCGCACGCCTTCGAAATACCCGCTGGACTGCATCGCCTGGTTCAGTTCGGCGACCCGTTCCGAGTCATACGGCGTCCCGGCCTCGAACGGCACCATGCGCGCCAGCAGATCCGGATCGAAGGGCGAGTCGCCTTCGAAGCGCAGTTCGCCCAGCACGTAGCGCGGGCCGCTTTCGAACACCAGTTCGACATCGGCGGCGTTCACCGAAGGGTCGATCGCGAGGCGCTGACGCGTGAATCGTCCGTCGAAAAATCCGTAGCGCGAGGCCTGGTTGAGGATCTGCTGCTTCACATCTTCGTACTGGCCGTGATTGAGCACACCACCGGCCTTGAGCGTATTGCGAGGCACCCGAAACTCACGCAATTGAGCCGCAGGACCTTCCACGCGCAGGGTGATATTGCGCAACCTGACGGGCTCGCCCGGCTGGATGCGCAGCCTGAGCTGCGGAGTGTCGCCGCCGCTCACCTCGGACTCGACCTGGCCGTTGTAATAACCCAGCGCCTGCAGCGCCTTCACCGCTTGCTCCTGGGCGATACGGCTGTAACGCAGCAGCTCCTGCTCGTTACGGTCGCCCAGCTCGCCGATGTAGTTCTCGACGTTCTCACGAAGCGCACGATTGGACGGCTCGACCCTGACATCGAGTTCCGCTGAGCAAATGCTCGTGGAAACGAACAAGGCGAGGCCAGCCGGGACGATTCGACCAACAGAGGATATGCGCATGGCGAACGATCTTAGCACGACACCGACCGAAGTTCGGGGCGGCGTCGATGCGTATGGCACGGCACATACAGCGTCAGGCTGGGCATTGGAAATGCTTCGTGGGACATCCTCTGGTTGGACTGTGCGCACCTGGCAAAATTCGCCTCAGCCCCGGTTGGCTTCTACCTGGCGCGGAGCGGGATGGAAGAACACGTGCTCGACCACTGGCCCTATGGCGACCTGTCCCACCTCTTCATAGCCCTGCCGCTCGTAAAAGCTCAGATAACGAGGGTTCCCGGTGTCGATCACCAGCCCTTGGGAGGTGGCGTCCTCCGCACACCAATTGTGCAACGCTTGCAGAAGCTGCTCGCCGTAGTGTTGCCCCTGGTATTGCGGGTGCACACCCATCAGCGGCAACACGTGGAATATGCCCGGCGGCAGGCACCCGAGCACCGCGGTGTGGTAGCTCAGATACCGTCGGGTGCAGCGAAACCCGGCGGTCAGCAGCATGCGCATGCGCCATGCCCAGCTCTCGGTGATATCGAGGCGCCGCTGCGGCGGGGCGATCAGCGCAACGGCAATCAACCGGTCATCGACCAGCAAACCCAGCGAAGGTTGGTCCTGCAGAAAATGCTGGTTGACCAACTCACGCACCGTTGCACGCACGCGCTGGTCGTAACCGGGCCGATCGGATTCGAACAGATAGGCGAACGTGGGTTCGTGCCGGTAGGCGTTGTATAGAAGCGAGCGGGCTTCACGGGCGTAACCACTGTCCAGCATTCGTATTTCGGCAGGCATTGGCATGGCGGGTCTCTTTCGATCTTGTTGTTGTAGTGCACTGTTGTCACGTTAGCACCCGCACCGCCGCTGTGCCGCGTCCGCGCGCGCCGATGGCGGTTCGCTCGATACGGCTCGCGCCGGGCGGGGCGAAACGATTAGAATCCCGCTTTTGCCGGAGCCAGAATCCATGAAGATTGTTTCTTTCAATATCAATGGGTTACGCGCCAGACCTCACCAACTGGCAGCCCTGATCGAAAAGCACCAGCCGGACGTCATCGGCTTGCAGGAAACGAAGGTCGCCGACGAGCAGTTTCCTCAGGCGGAGATCGAAGCGCTCGGCTATCACGTCCATTTCCATGGTCAGAAAGGCCATTACGGCGTCGCGCTGCTGTCACGGCAGCCTCCGCTGGAAATCCACAAGGGTTTCCCGGGCGATGGCGAGGAGTCGCAGAAACGCTTCATCTGGGGCCGCTTCGCCGACGGAGAAGGGCTGCCGGTCACCGTCATGAATGGCTATTTCCCGCAGGGCGAAAGCCGCATTCACCCCACCAAGTTTCCGGCGAAGACCAAATTCTATGCCGACCTGCAAGCCTTGCTGGAGGAGCGCTTCACCCCCGACCAGTCGGTTGCGGTGATGGGCGACTTCAATATTTCGCCAGAAGATTGCGACATCGGCATCGGCGAGGCGAATGCCAAGCGCTGGCTGCGCACAGGCAAATGCAGTTTCCTGCCGGAAGAGCGCGAGTGGCTGGCACGCCTGAAGAACTGGGGCCTACAGGACAGCTTCCGGACGCTCAACCCCGAGGTAGCTGATCGCTTCAGCTGGTTCGACTACCGCAGCCGAGGGTTCGAAGATGATCCGCGCCGAGGGCTGCGCATCGACCTGATCCTGACCACGGTCGGCCTGCACGACCGCGTCACCGATTGTGGCGTCGATTACGACATCCGCAGCATGGAAAAGCCTTCCGACCACTGTCCGGTCTGGATCGAACTGCGCTAACGCCCGCCACGTCACCCCAGCAGCGCTGGCGCCGTGTCGCGATCATCCGCGCACCGGCGCCTCCTATCGCACGATTGTCAGCGTGCCGTCATATAACCGCAAACAATGCGTCTTACTCTCCCCGCTTCTTTGAAAGGGAGTGGCTGCATGGCATTTTCCGCGTCCGCGCGCACCATAGGGAAACGGTTGTTGCGCCTGGCGTTTCTCGGCCTGTTCAGTGTCGGGCCCGCTTCAGTGAGCGGAGCCACTGTGGTGCCGACCGCGGGCGACGGCCCGATATTGCGCATACACGGATCGAACACCGTCGGCGCCAAGCTCGCGCCCATGCTGATTGCCGGCATGTTCGAAGCGAAGGGCTTGGGCTCGGTACGAATCGCCTCGGCTGGCCGCGAAAACGAACAGCGCGTGAGCGCTGTCGACAGTTCCGGTCGCACGCTTCACGCCCTGGTCGCCGCGCACGGCACAGGCACGGGATTTGCCGGACTGAAGGATGGCTCCGCCGATCTCGCCGCCGCATCGCGCCCGATCAAGCAGAGTGAGTTCGATAGCCTTGCCGAACTGGGCGATATGCGCAGCGCACAGGCCGAACAGATCATTGCCATCGACGGGCTGGCGATCATCGTCCACCCAGGCAACCGAATCGCCTCGCTCAACGTCGAGCAGGTCGCCCGCCTCTTCGCGGGTGAAATCCGAAACTGGCGCGAGTTGGGTGGCGATGATCTCGCGGTCGAGGTGCACGCGAGGGACGACCAGTCCGGCACCTACGACACCTTCAAGGAGTTGGTGCTCGGCACGCAGAACAGGACGTTGGCGAGTAATTCGGCGCGCTACGAGTCCAACGATGCGCTGTCCGAAACGGTCAGCACACGTCCTGGCGCGATCGGATTCGTCGGCCTCGCCTCGGTCGGCGCATCGAAGGCGCTGGCCATCGCCGATGGCGACTCGCAGCCGATGCCTCCCTCCACCGCGCTGGTCGCGACCGAAGACTATCCGCTATCGCGTCGCCTGTTCCTCTACGCCGATCCAGGCCGACAGTCAGACTGGACCCGCGCCTATCTCGAGTTCGTACACAGCGCTGCTGGCCAGGCCATCGTGGCGAAGTCCGGCTATATCGCCCAGGCCATCTCGGCGATCAGGCTTCCCGCCGAGGCAGGCATGCCGCCGCTCTATCAGGAGCTGGCCAGCAAGGCGCAGCGATTGACCGTCAATTTCCGTTTCGATGAAGGCAGCGCGCGCCTGGACAACAAGGCTCAACGCGACGTCAGTCGGCTGATCGACTACCTGCAGGCGACCGACAAGACGCTGAACGCAGCCGTGCTGGTGGGCTTCGGCGACGCGAAAGGAGACCGGGCACGCACCACGCTGCTGTCGAAGTTGCGCGCGATGGCGGTTCGTCGTGAATTGTCGCGTGGAGGAATACTCGTCAAGGACATCTCGGGCCTGGGCGACCAGCTACCTGTCGCGTCCAACAATGGGAGCGGTCGCATCAAGAACAGACGAGTCGAGGTGTGGGTATATTGAGCACCGAGGAAACGGTCGGCATCGTACCGGTCGTTGCCTTGTGCCCCCGCGGCAGCCAGAGCAGGCCGGACCAGCGCTGCATGAACGCGAAGCCATTTCGCATGGCTTCGCATGCGGGTGACACCGCCGATCAGCGGCTGCGCAGCATTTCCCGGGGGAAGTACTTGCCCAACTCATGCTTGGCAATGGAGGCGCGATGTACCTCGTCCGGGCCGTCCGCCAGGCGCAGCGTACGCTGCATCGCCCACCAGTGTGCCAGCGGGAAATCTTCGGAGACGCCGGCACCGCCATGGATCTGGATGGCGCGGTCGATCACTTTCAGTGCCACATTCGGCGCGACGACCTTGATCTGCGCGATCTCGCTGGCAGCAATCTTGTTGCCCACCGTGTCCATCATGTAGGCCGCGTTCAGTGTCAGCAGGCGTGCCATGTTGATCTCGATCCGGCACTCGGCGATGTGATCGAGATTGGCCCCCAGGCGCGCCAGCGGCTTACCGAAGGCTGTCCGGTTCACCGAACGCTCGCACATCAGCTTCAGGGCACGTTCGGCGACGCCGACCGAGCGCATGCAATGGTGGATACGGCCAGGACCAAGCCGGCCCTGCGCAATCTCGAAGCCGCGCCCTTCGCCGAGCAGCACGTTTTCATAGGGCACGCGTACGTTTTCCAGCAGCACTTCGGCGTGACCGTGCGGCGCATCGTCATAACCGAACACCGGCAATGGACGCAGCACTTTCAGACCTGGCGCATCCATCGGTACCAGGATCATCGAGTGCTGCTGATGGCGCGGCGCGTCCGGGTTGGTCAGCCCCATGAAGATCATCACCTTGCACCGCGGATCGCAGGCACCGGAGGTCCACCATTTGCGACCGTTGATCACCCACTCGTCGCCTTCGCGCACCGCACGGGCCTGCATGTTGGTGGCATCCGACGACGCCACGCCCGGCTCGGTCATACCGAAGGCGGAGCGAATTTCGCCACGCAGCAACGGCTCGAGCCACTGCTTCTTGTGTGCCTCGCTGCCATAGCGCACCAGCACTTCCATGTTGCCGGTATCCGGTGCCGAGCAGTTGAAGGCTTCCGGGCCCAGGCCCGAGCTACCCATGATCTCGGCAAGCGGTGCATATTCGGTGTTGGTCAGCCCCGCCCCGAGGTCGGATTCCGGTAGAAACAGGTTCCACAGTCCCTCGGCCTTGGCCTTCGCCTTGAGCTCCTCGACAATCGCGGTGGGCTGCCAACGGTCGCCTTCGCCGACCTGCTGGTAGAAGATTTTCTCGGCTGGGTAGACGTGCGCATCCATGAACGCCTGGACGCGCTCACGCAGCTCTTGAACCTTGGGGGAGTAGGCGAAATCCATGGGCAACCTTCTTCGGATTAGGTGATTTGGAAGGAATCCTAGTGCAGGGGTATGGATTTATCTAAGCTATTTTCCTCGTGTATAAACATTCATAACCGATATATGATCGGCGCAGACAACCCAGCCGGAGAGCTTGCGGAAATGAACCTGAACAAGGTCGATCTCAACCTGTTTATTGTCTTCGATGCTATCTACACCGAGGCAAACCTGACGCGTGCCGGGCAGATCGTCGGCATCACCCAGCCCGCCGTTTCCAACGCACTGGCACGCCTGCGTGAAACCTTCAACGACCCGCTGTTCGTGCGTACCGCGCAGGGGATGGTGCCGACGCCGATGGCTCAGAACATCATCGGCCCCGTGCGCAACGCGTTGCAGTTGCTGCGGGTTTCGGTGCAGGAAAGCCGGACATTCAATCCGCTGCAGGCGAACAAGACGTTCCGCATCAGCATGACCGACCTCACCGAGGCGGTCGTACTGCCCCCGCTGTTCCAGCGCTTGCGCAGGCTGGCGCCGAACGTGAAGATCGAAAGCATGCTCGCCAAACGTCGCGAGACCACCAAGGAGCTGGCCGCCGGGCGACTGGACTTTGCGATGGACGCCCCGCTCAACACGGACCCGCAGGTGCGCCACGTCAAGTTACTCGAAGATCGCTACGTGTGCGCCATGCGTCGCGGCCATCCGCTGGCCAAGGACAAGCTCAGCGTCGAGGAATATCTATCCCTGTCGCACATCCATATTTCCAGCCGGCGCAGCGGCCTTGGAATGATCGATCTCGCCCTGGGCAAGATGGGCCAGCAACGCAAGATTGCCCTGCGTTCGCAGCACTACATGATGGCGACCCAGGTCATTCAGCACACCGATATGGCGGTGACGGTGCCCGAACGCTTCGCCCGTCGTCACGATCTGCATCAGGTGCCGCTGCCGGTGGATATTCCTCCGCTGGAAACGCACATCTACTGGCATGAAAGCACCGACCAGGACCCAGCCAACCGCTGGATGCGCGAGCAGATGATCGAGATCGCTCAGCAGGTCACGGCAGCGCAACGCGCCGAGTAGTCACACCGCCGGCAGGCCCTCTTGCCGGCATCCAGTCATGCGCTTTCGCGCATCACCACTTCGAAGCCCACATCGATTCGCCGTTGCGGCGGCGTATCGCCACGCATCAGGCTGAGCAGCATCTGCCCGGCCAGTGTGCCGATTTCGCCACGAATGGTCCGTACCGTGGTCAGCGCAGGATGCATCCAGGCGGCGGCCGGCAGATCGTTGAAGCCCGCAATTGCCAGCCGTTGCGGCACGGCGAGCTGCAGCTGCCGAGCGCGGAACAGCGCGCCCAGCGCCAAGTCGTCGTTGTTGAAGAAAATCGCATCGATCTGAGGGTGCTGCGCCAGCAGCCGGTCCAGCAATTGCGCGCCAAGGCCGATGGACGAGACCTCCGGCGTCAGCAGTTCGAACGCCGCGGCGTAGCCCGATGCGTCGCGCATCGCCTGGCGGTAACCCTCCGCACGTTGCAGTGTCCGCGGGTCGAGCTGGGCGGCAGCGAAGGCGATGTTGCGATAGCCCCGTTCGAGCAACTTGCCGGTCATCGCGGCGCCCGCTTCGTACTGGGAAAAGCCGACGCAATAATCCTCCTGCGCATCGCTCAGCTCCATCAGCGTCACGATCGGGCTGGTGTAGCTGCCGAGCACTTCCCTAGCGGCATCGCTGCGCTCGAATCCGGTGACCAGCAAACCGGCCGGCTGATGCGCCAGGTAGGCGCGCAACAGGCGTTCGTCCTCATCCGGCCGGTAATGGCTGACGCCGATCATCAACTCGTAGCCGGCCGGCATCAGCACGCGCTGAACCGCCTCCACCGTATCGACGAATACGGCGTTCGACAGCGATGGAATGATCACCGCGACCAGATTCGAGCGCGCGCTGGCGAGGTTTCGTGCCGCTGTGTGCGGGACGTAGCCCAACGCCTTGACAGCTGTCATCACCCGTTCGCGCAACGCGTCCGACACCCGCTCGGGTTGGGACAAGGCTCGCGAAGCGGACATCAACGAACAGCCGGCATGGCGGGCAACGTCCGAGAGCGTGGCCCGTTCCAGGGAACGACGGCGGCGAGAACTCATAGCGACATCCAACTACCAGGGACGAGAATTCTATAACGCGGTGGCGCCCCCTGCGGGGCGCAGGCCCTCACTTCGGCGCTTTTGCGATGGCCGCCTGGACTTCGTTGAACAGCGGCTCGCCCACGGTATCGACCACGGTCTGGATCGCCGGCTTGGCCTGCTCGCGCATACGCTGGATTTCCTCGGGGCTGACCTTGTTGATCGCCATCCCCTTTTCCTCGATCTGCGCCAGTGCTTCGCTCGCCTCGGCACGGGTGTCGGCGCGCTCCGAGTCGCGCGATTTCCGGGCCGCCTCCATGATGATGTTCTGCTCGGTTTCGGACAGACCGTCCCACCAGCGCTTGGACGCCGTAACGATCCACGGGCTATAGACGTGGTTGGTGACGCTCAGGTACTTCTGCACCTCGTAGAATTTGGACGACAGTATGGTGTTGTAGGGGTTTTCCTGGCCGTCGACCGCTTTGGTTTCGAGCGCGGTGAACAGTTCGGAGAACGGCAGTGGCACGGCGTTGGCGCCCATCTGCTTGAACGTGTCGATGAAAACCGGGTTGGGCATCACGCGCAGCTTGATGCCATTGAAGTCTTCCATCGTCTCCACGGGCCGCACGTTGTTGGTCAGGTTCCGGAAACCGTTCTCCCAGTAGACGAGGCCGACCAGGCCTTTCGCCTCCAGCGCATCCATCACCTTCTGCCCGACCGGACCGTCCAACACGTAGTCGGCTTGCTTCTCGCTCTCGAAGAGAAACGGCGTATCCCAGACGGCCATTTCCTTGGCGATGCCGACCAGTGTCGCAGTGGAGCCGACCATCATTTCCTGCGCGCCACCCATCAAGGCATTCTGCATCTGGTCATCCGAACCCAGGCTGGCCGAACCATAGGTGCGAACCTTGAGTTTGCCATCGGATGCCTTGGCGATTTCTTCGGCCAGTACCTTGGCCGCCCTTCCCTGGTTGCTGTCCTCGTTGAGCCCGTAACCGAAGCGGATCATTCGCGGGCGGATATCGTCAGCCGCCTGGGCGCTGACCGAGGCGATGGCACTGCCGAGCGTGGTGGCCGCCAGCGCGGCTATGAGAAAGCGTTTCATGCTGTCATACCTTTTGTTGTTGTGATGTGTGGGTTGGGAAGATGGGTTAGCGAGTAGCGCGACGAACCCGGTGCGGCCCTGTCGACCGGAACGAGCCTCACGGTTCAGCGCAGCCATTGCAGGGGCACGGTGATGATCGACGGTACGGCGACCAACAACCCGACGATGACCAGGTAGATACAGAAGAACGGTGTGACGCCGCGCACCAGCGTCTCCATGCGCAACCGCCCTATCCCACCGACGACGTTCAGCACCGTGCCGACGGGCGGGGTGATCAGTCCGATTGAACCGATCAGCACGAACATCACCCCGAAATACACCGGATCGATGCCGGCCTTGACGGCGATGGGCGCGAGCACCGGCCCGAGAATGAGGATAGTCGGCGTCAGGTCGAGGACCATGCCGATCGCGATCATCAACAGCATGATTGCGACCATCAACAGCTTCGGATCCTCGGCCAGCGGACCGAGCATCGAGGCAATCTCGTCAGGCAGCTGCGCCAGCGTGATCATGTACGCCGAGACGATGGCGGCGGCGCAGAGAAACATCACCGATGCCGTGGTACGGCTGGCGCGCGTCAGCACCTCGATCACCCCTGTCCAGCTGAGTTCACGGTACAGCAGCGTCGACACACCCAGCGCGTAGACCGCGGCTACCACAGCCGCCTCTGTGGGCGTGAACAATCCACCACGCAGGCCACCTACGATGATCACCGGCAACATCAGCGCGGCAGCACCATCGACCAGCGCCTTGCGTCGTTCGGCCCCAGTGGCCTTCTTCTGCGGTGGCTCTTCGATCTTGCGGGCAATCAGCGTCCACGCAATCACCAGTCCGACCCCCATGATCAGGCCTGGGACCATGCCGGCCAGAAACAGCTGGCTGATCGAGGTGTTGGTTACCACCCCGTAGATCACGAAGGGCATGGACGGTGGAATGATCGGCGCGATGATCCCGCCGGCGGCGACCAGGCCCGATGAAGAACTCAGCGGATAACCGCGCTCGCGCATCATCGGCAGCAGCAGTGTCGCCAGCGCCGCGGTGTCGGCCAAGGCCGAACCAGACATGCTGGCCAGGAGCACCGAGGCGGCAATCGCGACATAGCCGAGCCCCCCGCGCTTGTGCCCGAAATAGGCCTGCGCCATGTTGATGATCCGTCGCGAGATCCCGCCGGCATTCATCAATTCACCGGCCAGAATGAAGAATGGCACCGCCAGCAGCGGAAAGCTGTCCGCACCGGCCTGCAGATTCTGCGCGAGCAACTGCACGTCCCAGAAATCCAGATACCACATCAGTACCGCGCCGGTGAGTATCAGCGCAAAAGCGATTGGCATGCCGAAGGCCATGAAGCCAAACAGTGATGAAAGGAAGACCACGACAGTCATGCTGGAACCTCGGCGGGCGCTGCCCTGTTGTTATTGGAAGTCAGTCAGCCGTTACGTTTGCGTCAGCGCCGGATTGCTGCGGCTCACGACGCCAGACGTTGACCAGCTGCACCAACGCCAGCACCGTCAACGCCACCATGCTGGCCATGACCGGCAACATCGCAACGGCCAGCGGATAGCCCACCACCGGGCTGTTGATGTTCCAGCCAAACTGCATCTGGTTCCATCCACCCACAGCGGCCAGCCCGCTGGCGACCGCCACCATCAACCAACTGATGGAGTCGACCAGACGGCGGAACAATGCCGGGAAACGGTCACGGATCATGCTGAACGCCATCAGCTCGCCACGACGCATACTGGAGGCAACGCCCACGAAGACCAGCCAGACGAATGCCAACCGTGACAGCTCTTCGGCGCCAGTCCAGCCGGTACCGAACGCATAGC
>Ga0114898_1001203_pt1 | contig 16063 bp, 11 predicted proteins | sample Malvired_Geostar_FD_83496 | JGI IMG/M metagenome (GOLD analysis project Ga0114898, IMG submission 83496) | Marine viral communities from the Global Malaspina Expedition - Malaspina viral metaG DeepMed_Geostar | ecosystem: Environmental > Aquatic > Marine > Oceanic | place: Mediterranean Sea... | reverse complement strand
GCGCGGGGCGGATTGGGGCGGCCGCTGAGGACGGACATGGCCTCCGGGCTCCAGCGCGCGCCATAGCCGTGGCCGGGGTTCAGCACCGCCGGGTTCTCGCGGATGGTCTCGAGCAGCTGGCGGCCGTTGAAGGCGACCGGCTCGACGTCGGCGCCGATGGACTGCAGCGCCCGTTCGCGGGCGGTGAAGACGGCGGTGGCGGCGCGGCCCTCGATGGCCACGGTGCGCAGGCGCAGGGTGTCGGGCGCGGTCTCGCCGGGGGCGGGGACGACCCACAGATCGGCGTCCGGGGCGGCGGCCTCGAAGGCGGCGCGCTGGTCAGCCCCGCCCGAGGCGGCGGCCATCAGCAGGCGCTCGAGGTCGTTGAGCGGCTCGAACGGCGGCCGGGCGGGGGCGGTGTCGGTCATGGGATCAGTCCTCGTCCATCTTCAGGGCGGCGATGAAGGCTTCCTGCGGGATCTCGACCTTGCCGAACTGGCGCATGCGCTTCTTGCCGGCCTTCTGCTTCTCGAGCAGCTTCTTCTTGCGGGTGGCGTCGCCGCCGTAGCATTTGGAGGTGACGTCCTTGCGCAGGGCGCGGACGGTTTCGCGGGCGATGATCTTGCCGCCGATGGCCGCCTGGATGGGGATCTGGAAGAGGTGGGGCGGGATCAGCTCCTTCATCTTCTCGACCATGCCGCGGCCGCGGGTCTCGGCCCGGCCGCGGTGGACCAGCATCGACAGGGCGTCGACCGGCTCGGCGTTGACGAGGATGGACATCTTCACGAGGTCGCCGGGCTTGTAGTCGGTCAGCTCGTAGTCGAACGAGGCATAGCCCTTGGAGATGGACTTCAGGCGGTCGTAGAAGTCGAACACGACCTCGTTGAGGGGCAGTTCGTAGACCACCAGGGCGCGGGCGCCGACGTAGCTGAGCTCCAGCTGGGCGCCGCGGCGGTCCTGGCACAGCTTGATGACGCCGCCGAGGTATTCGTCGGGGGTCAGGATGGTCGCCTTGATCCACGGCTCGCTGATTTCCATGATCTGCATCACGTCCGGCAGGTCGGCCGGGTTGTGCAGGTCGATCTGCGAGCCGTCGCGCAGGTCGATCTTGTAGACCACCGAGGGGGCGGTCGCGATCAGGTCGAGGTTGAACTCGCGGCTGAGGCGCTCCTGGATGATCTCCAGGTGCAGCAGGCCGAGGAAGCCGCAGCGGAAGCCGAAGCCGAGGGCGGCCGAGGACTCCATCTCATAGGTGAAGCTGGCGTCGTTGAGGCGCAGGCGGCCGATGGCGGCGCGCAGGTCCTCGAAGTCGGCGGCGTCGACGGGGAAGAGGCCGCAGAAGACCACCGACTGGACTTCCTTGAAGCCCTTGAGCGGTTCGGCGGTGGGGCGCTTCTCGTCGGTGATGGTGTCGCCGACGGCGGCGTGGGCGACCTCCTTGATCTGGGCGGTGATGAAGCCGACCTCGCCGGCGGACAGCTGCTCGACCGGGGTGTTCTTGGGCAGGAAGACGCCGACGCGGTCGACGAGGTGGGTGGTGCCGTGCTGCATCATCTTGATGCGCTGGCCCGCCTTGAGCACGCCGTCGAAGACGCGGACCAGAAGGACCACGCCGAGGTAGGGGTCGTACCAGGCGTCGACCAGCATGGCCTTGAGCGGGGCCGCGGGGTCGCCCTTGGGGGCCGGCAGGCGGGTGACGATGGCTTCGAGCACCTCCTCGATGCCGATGCCCGACTTGGCGCTGCACAGGACGGCGTCGGAGGCGTCGAGGCCGATGACGTCCTCGATCTGCTCGCGCACCCGGTCGGGTTCCGCGGCGGGCAGGTCGATCTTGTTGAGGACGGGGACGATCTCGTGGTTGTTGTCGATGGCCTGGTAGACGTTGGCCAGGGTCTGGGCCTCCACGCCCTGGGAGGCGTCGACGACCAGCAGGCTGCCCTCGCAGGCCGCGAGGCTGCGGCTGACCTCATAGGCGAAGTCCACGTGCCCCGGCGTGTCCATCAGGTTGAGGACGTAGTCGAGTCCGTCCTTCGCCTTGTAGTTCAGGCGCACGGTCTGCGCCTTGATGGTGATTCCCCGCTCCTTCTCGATGTCCATGTTATCAAGGACTTGAGCCGACATCTCGCGCGCCGTCAGCCCGCCGGTGTGCTGAATCAGGCGGTCGGACAGCGTCGACTTGCCGTGGTCGATGTGGGCGACCACGGAGAAATTCCGGATGCGTTCGATGGGAGGGGTCGTCATGGCCGCGCCGGTAGCACGGCGGGGCCGGATCGCCAACGCGTGCGGCGTCTCACCACGCCCCGCAGCGTCGTTACAAAGCCGTAAGGGGGCGTTTTGGCGTTTGAGAAGAGAGCGCGAAACCGCTATTCAACGGCTGATGACAAACGGCGCGCGCCGCGCGCCCTCGCGCCGGAGGCTCCCCACCGCCGGCCCGACAAGGGGATCAGACGTGTTCAAGAGCGTGCGCAGTTTCTGGGCCACGACGCCCGCCGTGTTGATGACGGCTACCCTGGCGCTCGCCGCGTGCGGCGGGCATGACGCCGCCGGGGACGCGGAGGAGAAGGCGGCGGCCGGCGCCGGTCAGACCGTGCGCGCGCAGACCGTGACGCTGGAGACCGTGCCGCGCACGGTCACGGCCTCGGGCACGGTGACGGCCTGGGAGGAGGTGCCGGTCGGTGCGGAGACGGGCGGACTGACGGCGACGGCGGTCTATGTGGACGAAGGCAGCTATGTGCGTCAGGGCCAGCCCCTGGTGCAGATGAACGACGACCTTCTACGCGCCCAGCTGCGGCAGCAACAGGCGGCGGTGCAGACGGCGGAGGCCAACGCCGCACGGGACGAGGCCGCGCTGGGGCGGGCGCAGGAGCTCAGGGACCGGGGCTTCCTCAGCCAGGCCGGTCTGGATACGGCCCTGGCCAACCAGCGGGCGTCGCAGGCCAATCTGGCGGCGGCCCAGGCCGCGCTGTCGGAGACGCGCGCCCGCCTCGCGCAGGCGACGATCCGGGCGCCGGTTTCGGGGCTGGTGACCCGGCGCAGCGTCACCCGCGGCCAGATCATCACCGCCGGGACCGAGCTGTTCCGCATCGTTCGCGACGGGCGACTGGAGCTGGACGCCCAGGTGCCGGAAAGCGAGCTGGCGCTGGTCCGCGCCGGCCAACCGGCCGAGATCGAGGCGGATCGGGAAGGCGCCGGATCGGGCGTCGTTCGCATCGTCACGCCCGAGGTCGACCCGCAGTCCCGGCTGGGCGTGGCGCGGATCGCCCTGACCGGCACGAGCCTGAAGCCGGGCATGTTCGCCCGGGCCCGCATCAATGTCGGGGCCCAGCCGGCCCTGACCATTCCGTCGGCGGCGGTCGTGTTCCGCGAGGGCCAGGCGGGCGTATTCGCGCTGAACGCCGACTCCACCGTGCGGTTCACGCCGATCCGCACCGGCCCGCGCAGCGGCGCGACCGTCGCGGTGCTGGGCGGCCTCGAGGCGGGCCAGCGCATCGTGACCCAGGGCGCCGGATTTCTCGGCGACGGAGATCGGGTGACGGTGGCGGGGACGCCGGCGGCACGGCCCGCGGCGCGTCGAGCCGCCGCCCAGCCGGCCGCTCGCTGAGACCAGCACAATGAATTTCAACAACATATCATCCTGGTCGATCCGGAACCCGATCCCGATCGTGCTGCTGTTCATCGTTCTGACGCTGGCCGGCGTGATGAGCTATTTCCGGCTTCCGGTGAACAATTTCCCGAACGTGGACCTGCCGGTGGTCGCCGTCACGGTCGTCCAGTCGGGCGCCGCCCCGACCGAGCTGGAAACCCAGGTCACCCGCCTCGTCGAGGACGCCGTGTCCGGTCTCGGCGAGGTCGAGGACATCACCTCGACGGTCAACGACTCCGTCTCCACCACCCTGGTCACCTTCCAGCTGGGCGTCGATCTGGAGTAGGCGACGAACGACGTCCGCAACGCCATCGCCGGCATCCGCCAGACCCTGCCGGCTGATGTGCAGGAGCCGATCGTCCAGCGCATCGAGTTCACCCAGATGCCGATCGCCACCTATGTGGTGCGGGCCCCGGGCATGAACCCCGAGGAGCTGAGCTGGTTCGTCGACAACACCGTGGCCAAGCGACTGCTGTCGATGGACGGGGTCAGCCAGATCAGCCGCGACGGCGGCGTCAGCCGCGAGATCCGCATCAAGCTGGATCCGACCCGGCTGGCCGCCCAGGGCGTGTCGGCGGCGGCGGTGTCCAACCAGTTGCGCGCCTCCAACATCAACCTGCCCGGCGGGCGGGGCGAGATCGGCGGGGAAGAGCAGGCCATCCGCACCGTGGGTTCGGCGCAGACGGTCGAGGACCTGCGCGAGACCCTGATCCCGGTCGGCGGCCGCACGGTGCGGTTGGGCGATCTGGGTCAGGTCGTCGACGAATGGTCGGAACCGCGCGGCCGGGCCCGGTTCAACGGCGAGGAAGTCGTGGCCTTCAGCATCAGCCGGTCCAAAGGGTCGTCGGAGCTGGACGTCTACGAGAGCACCAAGGCCGAACTGGAACGGCTGGATGCGGAGATGGACACCCTCGCCATCGAGGAGGTGACCAACACGACCCAGGACGTGATCAATAATTTCCACGCCTCCGTGGAGGCCCTGCTGCTCGGGGCCGGGCTGGCGGTGCTGGTGGTGTTCGTCTTCCTGCGCGACTGGCGCGCCACCCTGATCGCCGCCACGGCCATGCCGCTGTCCCTGATCCCGACCTTCTGGATCATGGACCTGACCGGCCAGTCGCTGAACGTCGTGACCCTGCTGGCCCTGTCGCTGACGATCGGGATTCTGGTCGATGACGCCATCGTCGAGATCGAGAACATCGTCAGGCACATCCGCGACGGCAAGGCGCCCTACCCGGCCGCCATCGAGGCCGCCGACGAGATCGGGCTGGCGGTCATCGCCACGACCGCAACCCTGCTGGCGGTCTTCGCCCCGACCGGCTTCATGCCCGGCGTCGTCGGTCAGTTCTTCAAGAGCTTCGCCATCGCCGCCTGCGTCAGCGTGTTCTTCTCGCTGGTGGTGGCGCGAACCCTGACGCCGCTGATGGGCGCCTATATGCTGAAGCGCGACCAGGGCCGGGAGCACAAGGACCCGGCCTGGATGACCATCTATCTGCGCATCGTCCGCTGGGTTCTGAACGACTTCCGCGGCGAGGCCCAGGCCGCCCGGCCGGGCCTGCGCAAGCGGCTGTTCCGGCGGCGCGGCGACCACCGGCTCTGGGTCATGGGCGGCGGCACCCTGTTCCTGGCGGGATCGTTCCTGCTGGCGGCCATGCTGCCGTTCGAGTTCATTCCCGCCGAGGACGTGTCCCGGTCCAGCATCACCGTCCAGCTGCCGCCGGGATCGACGCTGGCGGAGACGGATGACGTGGCGCAGCGGATCAGCAGCGCCCTGCTGCAGCGGCCGGAGGTGGAGTCCGTCTACGCCTCGGTCGGCTCGGGGATGGCCAGCTTCGGCCCCGGCGGCGGCAGTTCGGCCGGCGAGGTCCGCAAGGCCAACATCACCGTCAATCTGGTTCCGCGCGCCGAGCGCGACCTGCGTCAGCAGGCGTTCGAGCAGGAAATGGGCCCGGTGCTCCGCGGGATTCCGGGCGCCCGCGTCCAGTTCGGCGCGGACGGCTCGGGCAGCCAGGTCTCGATCCAGCTGGTCGGCGACAATCCCGAGACCCTGGCCGCGGCCGCTTCGGCCCTTGAGCGGCAGATGCGGGAGATCCCCGGGCTGACCAACGTCATTTCGTCCGCCGCCCTCGTCCGGCCGGAGATCCTGATCACGCCCAAGGACGACGTTGCGGCCCAGCAAGGCGTCTCCTCGTCGGATATCAGCGCCGTCGCGCGGGTGGCGACCCTCGGGGACGCCGACCAGCTGTTGCCCAAGTTCAACCTCGGCGACCGGCAGATTCCGATCCGGGTCATGCTGCGGGAGGAAAACCGGAGCGACCTGGCCATCATCGAGAATTTGAGGGTCCCGACCGCCTCCGGCCAGTCCGTGCCGCTGTCGGTCGTGGCCGACTTCTCGTTCGGCGCCGGACCCAACCAGATCGACCGGCTGGATCGCAAGCGGGTGGCCACCCTGACGGCCGAACTGAACGGCATCACCCTGGGCCAGGCCTCGCAACGGGTGGATGAGTTGCCGGCGATGCAGTCCCTGCCGCCGGGGGTCAGCCAGGCCGTGTCCGGCGAGCTGGAGAACCTGCAGGAGACCGCCACCGGCTTCCTGTTCGCCATCGTCACGGGGGTGCTGCTGATGTACGCCGTGCTGGTGCTGCTGTTCCGCAGCTTCTTCCATCCGATCACCATCCTGGCGGCGTTGCCGGTGTCCTTCGGGGGCGCGTTCTTCCTGCTGCTGGTGACGGGCAAGTCGCTGTCGATGCCGGCCCTGATCGGCATCATCATGCTGACCGGCATCGCGGCGAAGAACTCGATCCTGCTGGTCGACTACGCCATCATCGCCATGAAGGACGGGATGGACCGGCGGGCGGCGATCATTGACGCGGCCCACAAGCGGGCGCGGCCGATCATCATGACCACCCTGGCGATGGGGTTGGGCATGTTGCCGATCGCCTTGGCCTTCGGCGAGGGCACCGAGTTCCGCAGTCCGATGGCGATCGCCGTCATCGGCGGCCTGATCACCTCGACGGCCCTGTCGCTGATCTTCATTCCGGCCGCCTTCAGCCTGATCGACGGGGTCAAGACCCGGCTGGAGCGGCGACTGGACCGGATGTTCCACCAGCAGGGGGAACCGGGCGCCCGGCCGGGCTGAGCCGGACGCCGGCGCCCCCGGGGCCCGTCAGTGGCCCTTGCGGGTCGTCGTCTTGCCGAAGGTGCGCTCGAGGGCGGTCGTCAGCTTGCCGAGCGCGCCGCCGGTCGCCTGATCGATGGTGTCGGACTGGTCCGAGACCGAGACGGGGCCGTGGCCGGCCGGACGGGCCTCGATCTGGCAGCGGATGTCGCCCCCGTTGCTCCGTTCGCCGTTGACGTCGCCGACGTGAAGCTCGACGCGGGTGAGGCGGTCCTCGAAGCGGGCGAGGCGGTCCCGGACAGTCTCCTCGAGCCACTGGATGCGGGCCTCGCGGCCTTCGAGGTTGTTGGCGGTGTTGATCTGGATTTCCATGGCGTCTCCTGCCGGATGGGAAAAAGGGCCAACCCACCTTTCGGGAAAGTCCCGGCACAGGCGGCGCCCCCCGGGTCAAACGCGCCGGACGACGCGATGTTCGCATTGAATCCGGCGCCAGAACGTCCACGCGGTTCCGGTTTCCTCGCGCGGCCTCTCACAGGAGGGAGGCCGCGCGCCGCCCGCGGATCGGATGGATCGCCCAAAACAAAACCGGCCGGGGTTTCCCCCGGCCGGCTCTTTCGTTCCGCCCTGCGGCGGGACGATCAGTATTTGAAGCGCAGGGTGGCGCCGTAGGTGCGCGGCGCGCCCAGGAAGGCGTCGTAGGTCTGGGTGTCCAGCGCCGGGTTGTAGTAGGTGCCGTTCGGCTGGACCGTGGTCTGGAACGCCGAGCCTTGCAGCGGGGCGTTGTAGGCGACCTGGATGTACTCCTCGTCGGTCAGGTTCTGGACCCAGAACTCGGCCGTCCAGCGCTCGTCCGCGCTGCCGACCAGGAAACGGCCGTTCAGCGTGGCGAAGGCGTCCTGCTGCTTGTACGGCAGCAGGTCGGAGCCGGTGTTGTAGTCGGTCATGTATTTGCCGGCGAGGCTGAAGCCGACGCGGACATCGTCGCCGATGTTGCGGTCGAAGTTGATCGCCAGGGTGCCCGACCATTCCGGAGCGAACGAGGCGTCGCCGCCCGGCAGCAGGGACAGCTGCGGGAAGTTGGACGGATTGGCCAGGTCCGCGGCGGTGAAGTTGCCGTACTGGGCGTCGGTCCAGGTGACGCCGCCCTGGAAGCTCAGGCCTTCAATCGGCGAGAACCACAGGAAGTCGGCGTCGACGCCGCGCGAGGTCAGCTCCGGGATCGACTCCACCACGAAGGCGGTGCCGAGGAAGGTGTTGAGCTGGAAGTCGCTGAACACCTGGTCGAAGTAGGTGGCGTTCAGCAGCAGGGTGCGGTCCAGCAGCGTCATCTTCACGCCGGCTTCGTAGCTGTCCACGATCTCCGACGGGAACAGGGTCGAGGCCACCGGGGTGATGCCGGCCTGCACGCGGTCCAGGTTGTAGCCGAAGCTCTTGTAGCCGCGGGCGTACGACACATAGGTCAGGACCGACGGGTTCAGGCGGTAGGACGCCTTGACCGTGCCGCTCAGCTCGCTGTCGTCGAACTTCTCGGAGACCGCGCGGTTGTTGAAGGCGACGTTGGCCCAGGGCAGGCAGAAGTTGCCGAGGATGGTCGGGGTGTTGGCGCCGAGCACCGCGCCGATGGCGGCGGCGTTGCTAAGGGCCAGGCCGCAGGCCGTGCCGTTGCCGTTGGTGTTGGTCTGCTGCCCGCGGAGCGACTTCTCGTCCATGGTGTAGCGCAGACCGACGGTGATATCGAAGGCCTCGGTCAGGTGCCAGGTGTTGTTGGTGAACAGGGCGAAGGAGGTCGAGCTCTGCTCGTACTCGTCCTCGAAGCCCTGGCCGACGGTGAAGCCCGGTCCGCCGCCGCCGATGGCGCCGCCGGTGCCGAGGCAGGTGCCGAAGCCGACGGCCGTCTGGCCCGGCAGGGTGTAGCAGCCGATGGTGTTCGGGCTGATCGGCAGGGCCGGGTTGGCGGCGTTCAGGCGGGCGCTGAGCAGGAAGGACAGGAACGGCGTGTAGTCGTCGCCGAAATACCAGCTGTCGGTGCGGCCGATGTCTTCCTGGGTGATGAAGGCGCCGACCAGCCAGTCGAGGCTGTCGGTGGCCCCGGCGAGGCGGAACTCCTGGGTCGCGTTCTCGACCTCGAAGCCGTAGTCGCCGTCCTGTTCCCGATAGGCGATGTCGGCGCCGGTGTAGTCGATGTCCTGGCCGAGGCTGGACGTCCACTTACGCCACGAGGACACGGAGGTCAGGGTCGAGCCGCCGAGGAAGGACGGCATGTCGACGTTGGCCTCGACCGACCAGCCCTTGTCCTCGACTTCCTGGCCGGTGTCGCGGTTGGCGTAGCCGGTGCGCGAGAACGGCAGCGGGCCGAAGCCCGGAGCGGGCGGACGCTGGCCCGTGCCGGTCGAGAGGCCGTCGACGAACGGATAGGTCGGGCCGGTGCGGATCTGGGTGCCGACGCAGCAGTACTCGTCGCGCGACGAGTAGTCGGCGATGAAGCGGATCGAGGTGTTGTCGTTGGGCAGCCACAGCAGCTGGCCGCGGACGGTGCCGAAGTCCTGGTTGTTGTCGTCGGTGTTGGTGCGCGGGCCGTCACCGGTGTCGATGTCCATGAACCCGTCGCGCACACGGCGGCCGGCGTACAGACGGAAGGCCAGGGTGTCGCTGAGCGGCCCGGTGACCGAGCCCGACGCCGCCATGGCGCCGTAGTTGCCGACGGTGGCTTCGGCATTGAAGCCCGGCGTGAACGACGGGGCCTCGGTGATGATGTTGATGACGCCGGCCGAGGTGTTCTTGCCGAACAGGGTGCCCTGCGGGCCCTTCAGGACCTCGATGCGCTGCAGCTCGCCGAGATCGCCGAAGCCGACCGAGTTGCGCGAGCGGTAGACGCCGTCGATGACCACGCCGACCGAGCTCTCCAGACCGGGGTTGTCGCCGACCGTGCCGACGCCGCGGATACGGGCCGTGGTCGAGGCTTCCGACGAGGTCGAGGTGACCGTCATGCCGGGGGTGAGGATCTGCAGGTCCTTGATGTCGCGGACGCCGGCGTCCTCGAGCACTTCCTGCGACAGGCTGGTGACCACGATCGGCACGTCCTGCAGGTTCTGCTCGCGCTTCTGGGCGGTGACGATGATGTCGTCGACCGTCGTGGCGCGGTCCTGCGGACCCTCCTGGGCCGAGGCGGCCCCGGCGAAGCCGAAGGCGACGGCGCCGACGACGGCGGCCGACGCGGTGGTGCGAAGAAGATTGGTAAGGCGCATGGTCGCTCCCCGACATGCCGGGGCCCCGATCGAACGGGATGCCGCGGCGTTTCCTGATCCCTGGCCCGCGCTCTTCTTGCGGAGCGCGGAAACTCCAGCATTCGGGGTAATCCAAGCGGGACTCCGCCACAAGCATCGGGGGCCGGAGGGGCCCCATTTCCGCCATGGCGCAAGCCTGACTGTGACGCAAAAGCGACAGAAACGGATGACCTTACGTCAATATTCGCCCCGGCCGCCGCCAGTATTGACCCCGCTGCGGGCGAAATCTTTCCCGCCGCGCGAGTGTTCGGCCACCGGGCGGGCCGGCGACGCCCGACCACCGCCGGCCGGCTGCGGCGATAGTTCACCGAGAAAATAAGCTTGAGGGGGGAGAAATCCGCGTCGTCACCCTCTATCAAGACCGGCCGCGCCCCGCCTGTATGACGCTTCCGAGGCCGATTCTTGCTCTTTCTGCTCGCCCTTCTTCCGTTGATCGGGGCCCTCGCCCCGGCCCTCGCCATCCGGCTTGGACGCAACGCCGCCGCCCTCGCGGCCGGGGGCGTGACCCTGACCGCCCTGCTGGTGCTGGCCGGAATGGCGCCGGGGGTGATGGCCGGAGAGACGGTGCGCGCCGCCGTGCCGTGGATCCCCACGCTGGGGCTGAACGCCAACCTGTTCCTCGACCCGCTGGGGCTGATGTTCGCGGGGATGATCCTGGGCATCGGCCTGCTGGTCATCATCTACGCCCGCTTCTATCTGGCGGCGGCCGATCCGATGGGCCGGTTCTTCACCTATCTGCTGCTGTTCCAGGGGGCGATGCTGGGCATCGTCCTGTCGGACAACGTGCTGCTGCTGCTGATCTTCTGGGAGCTGACCAGTCTTTCGTCCTTCCTGCTGATCGGCTTCTGGCGGCACTCGGCCGAGGCTCGGCAGGGGGCGCGGATGGCCCTGTTCGTCACCGGCGGCGGCGGTCTGGCCCTGATCGGCGGGCTGCTGATCCTCGGCAACATCGCGGGGTCCTACGACCTGACGGTGATCCTGAAGCAGAAGGAGGCGATCCAGGCCTCGCCGCTGTACCTGCCGGCGCTGCTGCTGATCCTCGGCGGCTGTTTCACCAAGTCGGCGCAGTTCCCGTTCCACTTCTGGCTGCCGCACGCCATGGCCGCCCCGACGCCCGTCAGCGCCTATCTGCACTCCGCGACCATGGTGAAGGCCGGGGTCTTCATGCTGGCGCGGCTGTGGCCGGTGCTGGCGGGGACGGAAGCCTGGTTCCTGATCGTCGGCGGGGTCGGGCTCGTGACCATGGTGTTCGCCGCCTGGGTGGCCCTGTTCAAGGACGACCTGAAGGGGCTGCTGGCCTATTCGACGGTCAGCCACCTCGGCTTCCTGACCATGCTGTTCGGCCTCGGCACGCCGATGGCGGCGCTGGTCGGGGTGTTCCACATCATCAATCACGCGACCTTCAAGGCGGCGCTGTTCCTCAATGCGGGCATCGTCGATCACGAGGCGGGGACGCGCGACATCAAACGGCTCGGCGGCCTGTTCGGCCTGATGCCGATCGCGGGAACGCTGGCGCTGATCGCCGGGCTGTCGATGGCCGGCGTGCCGCCGCTGAACGGCTTCATCTCCAAGGAGATGATGCTGGAGGAGGCGGCGCACACCGTCTGGCTGGGCCAGCCGTGGGTGTTCCCGGTGCTGGCGACGCTGGGGGCGACGCTGTCGGTGGCCTATTCGCTGCGCTACATCGTCCACGTCTATTTCGGGCCGCGGCGAGATGACTATCCGAAGACGCCGCATGATCCGGGCGTCGGTCTGTGGGGGCCGCCGGCGGTGCTGACCGCGCTGGTCGTGGCCATCGGCCTGGCCCCGGCCCTGATCGCGGGGCCTCTGGTCGACGCCGTCGCCGGGGCGGTGACCAACGGCGCGGCGCCGCACGTCCATCTGTCTCTGTGGCACGGCTTCAAGCCGGCCCTGTTCATGAGCGTGATCGCCATCGCCGTCGGCGCCCTCGCCCTGATGATGCACGGGCGGCTGCAGCGGCTGTTCGACGCGGTCCGCCTGCCGCCGGCCAAGGCCCTGTTCGACGCCGGGGTGGCCGGGGCGGCGGCCCTGTCGCGGCGGGGCGTGAACGCGGTGCAGAACGGCTCGCTGCAGCGGGCCATGGCGGCGCTGATCAGCACGGCCGTCGTGGTCGGCTTCGCCGGCTTCCTCGGCGCCGGGTATGAGCCCGGCGGGCGGCCGGGGGTGCCGGCGTCGGCGGCGGCCGTGGTCGGCTGGATCGCGCTGGTGACGGCCACGGCGCTGGTCGTGCTGTTCCACCGGGCGCGGTATGTCTCGCTGATCTACATCGGCATCGTCGGCCTGATCATCTCGCTGGCCTTCGCGCACCTGTCGGCGCCGGACCTGGCCCTGACCCAGATCTCGGTCGAGGTGGTGACCATCCTGCTGATGCTGCTGGCCCTCAACCTGCTGCCCAAGACGACTCCGCCGGAGAGCCGTCCGTGGCGGCGCGCGCGCGACGGGCTGGTGGCCTGCGCCGCGGGGCTCGGCGTCGGCGGCGCGGCCTGGGCGGTGATGACCCGGCCCCTGGACAGCATCTCGGGCTATTTCTGGGACAACGCCTATTCCGGCGGCGGCGGCACCAATGTGGTCAACGTCATCCTCGTCGACTTCCGGGGCTTCGACACCTTCGGCGAGATCATCGTGCTGGGCATCGCCGCCCTGGGCATCTTCTCCCTGCTCGAGACGGTCGGGACCGGGGCCAGCGGGCGGCGGGTGGCGGCGTGGAAACCCGACACGGTGCGTTCGCCCGAACACCACCCGATGATGCTGGTCGTGGCCACCCGCCTGCTGCTGCCTCTGGCCGTGGCGGTGGGGCTGTACATCTTCCTGAGAGGGCACAACCAGCCGGGCGGCGGCTTCATCGCCGGACTGGTGATCTCGATCGCCATCCTGATGCAGTACATGGCCTCGGGCTACAGTTTCGCGGACCAGCGGCTGCGGGCGGATCACCACACCCTGATCGGCGCGGGGGTGCTGACCGCCGCCGCCACGGGGCTGGGTTCGCTGCTCTTCGGGGTTCCGTTCCTGACCAGCGCCTTCGACTATTTCCACCTGCCGCTGATCGGCGAGTTCGAGTTGGCCACGGCCATGCTGTTCGACATCGGCGTGGCCCTGACCGTGATCGGCGCCGTCATGCTGGCCCTCGCCCAGCTGTCGCGGGTGGCGCAGAGCGCAGAGAAAGAGCCGCCGCCTGAGACGCTGGAGGCGATGGACGTCGATCCGTCGCGCGACCGCCCCGCCGCCCCGACGACGGAGGCCGGCCGATGACCATGGAGCTGCTCGTCGCCTCGGCCATCGCCGTCCTGACCGCCGCCGGCGTCTATCTGGTGCTGCGCGGGCGGACCTTCCCGGTGGTGCTGGGCCTGGCCTTCCTGTCCTATGCGATCAACCTGTTCCTGTTCGCCATGGGGCGGTTGGTGATCGACCGGCCGCCGATCTACGACAAGGCGGCGGAGGGCTATACCGATCCCCTGCCCCAGGCGCTGGTGCTGACCGCCATCGTCATCGCCTTCGGCATGACCGCCTTCGTGGTGGTGCTGGCGCTGCGCACCTTCCTCGAGACCGGCTCGGACCAGGTCGACGGCCTTGAAGACGCGGAGGGCGGGTCGTGAACGCTTCCGTCTCCCTGCTGGTCGCGGCGGCCGTGGTGCTGCCGGCGGTGGTCGGCGCCGCCAGCCTGCTGCTGCTGCGCCACCGGCTCGATACGTCGCGGCTGGTCTCGCTGGGCACCTGCCTGACGCTGGTGGGCATCGCCGCCGCTCTGGTCGCCCACGCCTCGGGCGGCGCGACCGAGAGCTATGCCCTCGGCAATTGGCGGGCGCCGTTCGGCATCGTGCTGGTGCTGGACCGGCTGTCAGCGATGATGCTGCTGCTGACCGCGGGGCTGGCCACGACGGTCATGACCTATGCCGTGGCCACCGGGATGGACCGCAAGGGCTGGCATTTCCACCCGCTGTTCCAGTTCCAGCTGCTCGGGCTGAACGGGGCCTTCCTGACCGGCGACCTGTTCAACCTGTTCGTCTTCTTCGAGGTGCTGCTGATCGCCTCCTATGGCCTGCTGCTGCACGGGCAGGGGCCGCAGCGGTTGAAGGCGGGGGTGCAGTATGTGGTCATCAACCTGGTCGGCTCGACCCTGTTCCTCGTCGGGGTGGGGCTGCTCTACGGGGTCACCGGCACGCTCAACATGGCCGATCTGGCGGTCAAGGCAGCCGCCGCGCCGGCGGGCGATCAGGGCCTGATCGCCGCCTCGGCCCTGATCCTGACCGTGGTGTTCGCGCTGAAGGCGGCGATCGTCCCGCTGCATTTCTGGCTGCCGGGGGCCTATTCGGCGACCACCGGGGCGGTGGCGGCCCTGTTCGCCATCATGACCAAGGTCGGGGCCTACGCCATCATCCGCACCGGCACGCTGATCTTCGGCGAGGATGCCGGGGCGGCCGCCTTCGTGGCCGGGCCGTGGCTGCTGCCGGCCGCCATCGCCACCACCTTCATCGGCTTCATCGGCCTGTTCGCGGCCCGCGGCCTGCGCGACATGGCGGCCTGGTCGGTGGTCGGTTCGATGGGGGTGCTGCTCAGCGCCATCGCCGTGTTCACGGCCGAGGCCATGGGGCCGGCCCTCTATTATGTGCTGCATTCCACGCTCGCGGGGGCGGCCCTGTTCCTCGTCGCCGACCTGATCGCCAAACGACGCGGCCAGCATGGCGACGCCCTGACGCTGGGGCCGCGGTTCTGCCAGTCGGGCCTGCTGTCGGGCCTGTTCTTCCTGGCGGCGATCGGGGTGGTCGGCCTGCCGCCGCTGTCGGGCTTCGTCGGCAAGCTGCTGATCCTCGACGGGGTGCGCGCGGCCCCGGCGGCGGCGTGGGTCTGGGCGACCATACTGATCACCACCCTGATCGGGGTGCTGGCCTTCGCGCGGGCGGGCAGCCGGCTGTTCTGGAAGAGCGCGGAGATTGAGGGCGAGATCGCCGTACGGGCCCTGCGCGGCCGGGTGGTCGGGGTCGGGGCGGCGGCCGCCCTTCTCGCCGCCCTGGTGCTTCTGGCCGTGCTCGGCGGGCCGGTGACAAACTATACCGAAGCCACGGCGGCGCAGCTGTTTGCGCCGCAGGGCTATATCGACGCCGTGCTGGGCGAGACCGCGGGAGGCCGCCGATGATTCGCCGCCTGCTGCCCCACCCGGCCCTCAGCCTCCTCGTCGCCGTGGTCTGGATGCTGCTGGTCAACGAGTTCACCTTCGGCGCCCTGTTCCTCGCCCTGGTGATCGGCGTGGTCGCTCCGCTGGCGACCAGCCGGTTCTGGCCCGACCGGCCGAAGATCCGGTTCGGCCCGGACATGGCGGGCTATGTCGGCATCGTCCTGTGGGACATCGTCGAGGCCAATTTTCTGGTCGCCTGGATCATCCTGACGCGCCGCAACCGCGACCTCCGCTCGCGCTGGCTGGTGGTGCCGCTGGAGCTGCGCTCGCCCGAGGCCATCACGGTGCTGGCGGGGACCATCACCCTGACCCCCGGCACGCTCACCGCCGACGTGTCCGCCGACGGCCACGCCCTGCTGGTCCACGCGCTCGACGTCGCCGATCCGGAGGCCGAGGTGGCCCGCATCAAACAGAGGTACGAGACCCGACTGCTGAAGGTGTTCCGATGACCGGCTCGCTGTTGCCCATCGCCCTGGCCTTCGCCCTCGCCTGCGTCAGCGTGGCCATCCTGCTGAACCTGTACCGGCTGGTGCGCGGGCCGACCTCGGGAGACCGAATCCTCGCGGTCGACACCCTGACCATCAACGCCATCGCCCTGATCGTGGTGTTCGGCGTGGCCCATGCGACCCAGACCTATTTCGAGGCGGCCCTGCTGCTGGCCATGGTCGCCTTCGTGGGCACGGTGGCCTACTGCAAATTCCTGCTGCGGGGAGACATCGTCGAATGAGCCTCGCCGCCGAAATCGTCGTCGCCTTCCTGCTGGTCATGGGCGGGGGATTCATCCTGGTCGGGTCGTGGGGACTCGCCCGGCTCCCGTCGCTGATGACCCGGCTGCACGGTCCGACCAAGGC
>Ga0114898_1001202_pt1 | contig 16069 bp, 13 predicted proteins | sample Malvired_Geostar_FD_83496 | JGI IMG/M metagenome (GOLD analysis project Ga0114898, IMG submission 83496) | Marine viral communities from the Global Malaspina Expedition - Malaspina viral metaG DeepMed_Geostar | ecosystem: Environmental > Aquatic > Marine > Oceanic | place: Mediterranean Sea... | reverse complement strand
TTCAGGCCGCATAGGGCTGAAGAAGGTCTGGGCGTCCACGGTTTCCTCGTCGGCTCGGTGGCGAAGGAGCCGTACCGCCAGCAGCAGCCCCGACCAAAAGGAGACAAAGGACGCTGTTGGAATCGGACCTGTCGCCTCCCCGCCCTGAGGATGAAGGCAGCCGACGCAGGCGGTCGTGGCGTCATGGGCCGAGACCTGAACGGCGAAGCCCGCAGTGGCCCCGACGCCCATCCAGTCGGGCCCGGCACCTTGCGCCGCCCAGCGCGAGGGAATGTCGTCCACACCGAGAAGGACCGTCGATCCCAGGGCGTGCCCCGCCTGAAAGCGGACCGGAACCGGCTCAATCTTCAGGCCCCTGCCGTACCGTGCCAGATCTGTCACCTTGCTAGTCCCGACCGCCGACCGCAGCAGCAGGGCGTTCCGGTTCAGATTGCTCAGCGCTGCCTCATCATCATCCCAGGTGCGGCAGACGCCGCTGACTTCGGGAAGGCGAAGCAGGACGAACAAGGCCGCATTGGCGATCGCGCCGCCGCTGACCATGTCGAAGGTGCCCAGATCGCGCGCCCTGGCGGCCGTTTCGGGGGCGAGCGTCACCTCGGCGGTCGTCGAGGGCGCCCAGGTCATGTCGAACGCAACCCGGGACCTGGCCACGTCCGCGAGCCGCCGCATGGAGGCCTTGAAGGCCTCGCCCGCCGCGAGCGCTGCGGCGGCCAGAGCGCCGATGGGCCAGTCGACAGCGGTCCAGGCGCCCGGCGCGGTCGAGGACAGGGTCGCGCTCCAGTCCGAGGCGCCGAGCCAGATGACCTGGTCCGCTTCGGGTGCGCTCGCCTCGCCCAGCACGATCGCAAGGTCCGCTCGAGCGGGCGGCAGGCCCGGCCGGATGGCGCATCCCGGAATCAGGTCATCCCCCGCCCGGCTCAGGGCATCATGCAGCATGGTCCCGGCCAACGGCGGCTGCGGTTCGTCGAGACGGACGTCCGGACAGGCCAGCCAGACCGAATGGCCCGATCGGGCCATCAGGAGCGCGGCGGTGATGACGGCGGTGCGGCCGGCCGACGTGGCGATGACAGCGGGGCCGGCGACGATCACCGCCGTCACGCCGGTGAGCGCCTCGATGAGGCTGTCCTCGGCGACGCCGTCCGCCAGCTCCGTGCGCATCAGCAGGGTCGTGCGGTTCAAGGCTTCGGCGTGCATCAGACGATCTCCAGGACGGTCGGGATATCCACTTCGCGGAACCGGCCGTCGGGCTGGATCTCGGCGAGGAAGGCGTTGGTGAAATCGGCCGGACCCGTGGCGAAACGGGGAATGACCAAGCTCAGGTAGCCGGGCGTGTGGATCAAGGGAAAGGCGTCGTCGGTGGCGGAGTGATAGGCGGCGCCGGGGTGGGTGTGGACCTGGACCCGCACGCCGCTGGCGGTGTCGGCGAGGCGGAGCCAGAAGGCCGTCAGCCAGTCGTGATCGACCTGGAAGCCGACCGCGCTGGCCGTGTGACGGGGATGGACGACCTCGGTCACGGCGGAGGGGTGGGCCCAGGGGCCCACCCACAATGCCTGACATTCCCGGCTCCCGCCGCCGCAGCGCCGCAGGTGATCAAAGGTCTCGGCGATCACCTGGGCGGGAACCTGGAGCGTCATCTCAGCCCCCCTGCACGACGCGGGGGCGCAGGACGAGACGGGACCCGGCGACCAGCCCGGCCTGGGCGACAGTCTGGCCGAGCGGCACCTCCGCGCCGGCCTCGTTGAACAGCACGGGCCCCCCGGCCGGGTGGCCGAAGGCGGCCATGGCGCGGGCGTGGACCGTCTCCAGCGATTCCTCGGGGCGGACGCGCTGGGCATTGGGCACCCCGTTGTAGAGGACCACGATCTCGAAGCCCGGCTCCACGCGCGGCGCGAGGACGAAGCGTTCGATGCCCGGCTGCGCCAGATCGACCACGTCCGCGGGCCGGATCAGGCGGTTCTCCGCGCCGCGGGCCTGCAGATAGAGGTCCTGCTCGCGGGGATCCGCCTCGGCCAGGCCGTAGAGGATCCGGCCGCTGATAAGCGGCTTGCCCCATTCCAGGTCGCGGCCGTCGACCTCGAGCTTGAACTCGCGATCGGTCTCGAAGCCGATGAACCGTTCTTCGCCGCGGGGGCGGACGTCGATGGTCTCATCGAGGCGCACGTCCTCAAAATCGCCGTCCGGCAGGATGACGAACAGGCTCCAGCTTTCGGCGGTGCGGCCGACGGCGTTCAACAGGATCTGGCGACCCGTCGGGACGGGGTCGGCCATTTCCACGGGGCGGAAGGTCAGGTCGCCGTTGGCGAACTGGATCACGAAGGGGCCGGCGGGCCCGCGGTCATCAGGGGAAGTCATGGGGAGGAAGTCTCCAGGCCGAAGGCGGGATGCCAGGCTCTGAAGGACCAATCGCCGCGTCCGGGGCGAACCGGTAATCCCCGTCGAATTATTTCTGGAGCGGTCCGGGGGGCACCGGGCCGCAGACGAAAAAAGCGGGGCAGAACGGGCAGTGGAAGGGCGACTCCTTGGTCGGGAACCACCCGTTGGCGATGTCCGCCAGAAGGACGTCCATCGCCGCCCGCCGATCCTGCATCTTGCGGACGTCGGGCAGATCCATGTCCTCGACGTCCCCATCCCCCAGATAGACGGTCTGGGCGCGGGCACCCGGGAGGGTTTCGGCCACCGCCATGGGGAACAGCGCCTCGGACTTGCGCCCGGCGCTAGTCTTGGACCGGTGTCCCGTCCGGATTCTGCGGACCACCAAGCCGTCTGGGCCTTCCCGGATGTCATCCGGGAGAAGATGAATGTCCGCTTCGGTCAACCCGGCCTGGACCCGTTCGCCGGCGCGCCCGGGCCGGCCTTCGAGGCTCTCGAGGAAGGCCGTCACCAGGTCGGCGGCGATCCGTTTGAAATCCTCGGCGTAGTCGTGAACCGCCAAATCGCTCTCGCGCCAGGCAGCCTCGAGCCGGTCGTGAGCCTCGGCGTCGGCCTGATCGCGGATGACACCGTTGAGCAGGTCGCGCACCAGGTCATGCGTCCGCATCAGGCCCGACCGGGAGCCGCCGCCGCCGCCGACCGCGAGGATGACGCTGTAGAGGAACCGACGCGGACATTTCTCATAGAGGGCCAGTTCGTGCAGGGCGAAGGCCGGCCGGTTCGCGAAACTTAATACCACCGGCTCGTCTTCCGGCCTGCGATCAGGCGCGAACGCCGGCTCGATCAGCGTCTCCCCCGCCCCGATCGCCCGGGCGACGAAGGGCGAAGGTTGGCGCGCGGCCGGCTTTCGGTTTCCCGAGGATTTGGTCTGTCGCGCCGAATAGAGCAGCAGGCGATCCCGCGCCCGCGACAGGGCGACGTAAAACAGGCATTCCTGTTCGTCCTCGTGCGAGGCCTTGAGGAGGTCCAAGGCCCGCATGCCCGGCTCTCCCGCCAGACCGTCGGGAGGCGGGCATGCGGGCGTGATGAAGGCGCGCGGTAAGGCGTTGAGGTTCAGGCCGGGCAGATGGACGACCGGGAATTCCAGCCCCTTGCTGCCGTGCATGGTCATGAGCCGGACGGCGTCTATGCCTTGGGCGGCGGCGGGAAGCTGCCGCAGGTCCCGTTCATCGCCGAGCGACACCAAGCGGCGGATGCGGTCGAGCAATCGACGCACGGGATCATGGCCTCCGCCGCCCGGCTGCGTGCGGAGGAAGTTCATGAACTGCCAGATGGCTATGCCCCGCGCCCGATGCGCCGTCTCCGTCGCGCCGGCGATGTCCGCGGCCAGACGGGTCCGGTCCAGAAGCACGCTCGCCAGAATGGTCCAGGGGTCGTCCGCCGGCGTGAAACCGCGAAGTGCCGTGGCGATGCGGACCAGCGCCTCGCCGCCGGACGGTGTGGCCTCGTTCGGCGGTCTCGCCCCCCAACCCATCGGGACGTGATCCTCCGACCTAAGGGCGGCGAGCAGGCCGTGAACGTCCGCGAGGGCCAGACCCTCCGACAGCGGCGTCGCGCGAACCAGGCCCATGGCGCGAGGATCGGTCAGCAAACTCAGCCAGCTCAGGAGATCCTGAATCTCCGGCCGCTCGAACAGGCTTCCGAGATAGAGGACCGGCACGCCGCGCCGCTCCAGCTCTGAGCCCAACCGGCCCAGGCGATCGTTCCCGGAACAGAGAATGGCCTGATCCCGCCAGGCGAACCCGGCGTCCCGCATCTCCTGGATCGCCTCAGCGAGGGCGGGAGCCTCTCCGTCCGTGTCCAGAAAGCGGCGATTCTGGACCGGATGGCCGGACGCGCCGCGCCGGGCGCGCAGGCTTGGGGCCCGCCCGGCTCCGGCCGTCATGTCACGCGCGAAGGCGGTGTAGGCGTCGACTATCTCCGTTCGGGATCGATAATTGACCTCGAGCCTTGGGCGCATGCCGCCGGGCCAGTCCTCTAACCCGAACCGGTCGACATTGAACGGTGAAGCGCCCCGGAAACGGTAGATCGACTGGCGGACATCGCCTACGACCCACAGGTTCAATCCTTGGGGGCTAAGGCGCTTGAGCAGTTCGACGCTGGCCCGGTTCACGTCCTGATACTCGTCGACCAGGATATGCCGATACCGGCTCTGAAGATCGGCCAGCACCTCCGGATGGTCGCGCAGCAGGTCGATGGGCAGAGTGATCAGATCCCCGAAATCGACGGCGTTCTTCTCCCGTTTGATCGCCTGGTACCGGGCGTAGACCCGCGCGATCTCAGCGGCCTTCTCGGCGGCGATGCGCCGGGCCGGATCGTCGCCCGCCGCCGACGCCATCGCCTCCGCCAGGCGGGCGTAGGCCTCGGGATCGACGAGCTCATCCTGGGCCCGCGAGATCGCGCCAAGGATGTCCGACAGCTTGCGTGCCGGGTTCCACAGGTCCTTGTAGTGGGAAAGGCCGAGCCGGGTGGACTCGGGCTCAAGCAGCTCTATGGCCTCGACCCGGTCCATCACGCGTGGTTCGGCGCGAAAACCGAGGGCCGCATGGTGACGCCGCACCAGGTCCAGACCGAAGGCGTGGAAGGTGCCGACCCACATGGCCGCCGCCTCTTCGGACCGCTTGGCCCCGATCCGGTCCGCCAGCTCACCCGCCGCCTTGTTGGAGAAGGTCAGGACGAGAAAGTCGCGAGGATCGACGCCCTCGGCGAGCAGGCCGTCGATGCGATCCACCAGGGTTCTGGTCTTGCCGGTGCCGGGACCCGCTTCGACCAGCATCGGGCCGCCCCTGTGTCCGGCGGCGGCGATCTGCGACGGGTCCGGCTCGACAGCCGGAGGTTCCGCCGTCTCCAGCCGGGGTTCGATGGCTGGAAGGAGAAGGGCGTCAAGCAACTGCTGGGCAATCACGGCGAAGGACGCGCCGAGCCGTTCGGCGATGGTGCCCGCTGTCAGCCCCTCTTCGACGTGAAGCCGCCGGGCGACTGACCGGGGGAGGATGAGTTCGCGCGCGAACAGATCCATCTGCACCTCGCGCCGTTGCCGGCGGCTGTAGTCCAGAACCCGGTCCTCGCCCACCGGTGCCGTTTCCGCCGGCCTCGACGGGTCGATCTCACAGGGCTCGACCGGCGCACCGTCGCCTAGGATCGCATGTCCGAGTTCGTGGGCCACATAGACGGCCTGCTCGAACATCGTGCAGCCGTCGGCGTGGAGGATCAGGTCTGCGTCGGAGTCGAACCGGGCCAAGGCGCCGTCCAGCAACGGGCTGTCGGACGCAAGCCGCTGAACCGAGAACCCCTGGCGGCCGGCTTGGGCGACGACGAAGGCGTAGGGAGACCAAGGGTCGTCAGCGAGCGCCGCGCCCGCCAAATGAAGCCGTTCGCCCTCGCGTCGTGCGAGCTCGATGGCGTCCATCAGTCCTCGCCTTCCTCGATGAGCCGACGGCGGTCCGCCTCAGACAGGCCGGCCTGATCGAGCAGTTCGTCGAAACTTAGCTTGTCGGCGGACGCGACCGGGGCCGCCTTGGACTTATAGGCCATGGACCCTGACAGAACCGCCGGCTGCTCCAGATAGGCCCTTACCGCCTGCACCTGACGACCCAGCAGGCGGGCGAGGCGGGCGACAACACCCGCGGGTATGGTGTCCGGCAGGACACGACGGTCCCGCAGGGACGTGAACAGCACCATGGGCGCCGCGAACCCGACCTGCATGCGCTTCAGCGCATCCCGGCTCCAGTCGGCGGCCGATACGGCCGCGGGCGCGAGCGCGACGGACACCTGCGCCCAAGCCTCCGCGATCAGGGCGGCCTCGTCGTCGGCCGCCGGCGATCCCGCCGCGGCTTCGCCATGCGCGATCTCATGGGCGAGTTCGATCAGGGCTTCGGCGTGGTCCGGATAGCGCTGCAGATAGGTCTCCAGCAGCCCCCGCCTTGCGGGCCCCTCGAGCAGGAAGGCCTCGAGCACGGACTCTTCTGTCCTGCCTTGGGGGGTCACGATGAAGCCTCCAGTCCGAGCGCCACGCGAATGAGTTCGACCGCCTTCGCCTGTCGGGCGCGCGCGGTCTTCGGCGTGCAGCCCAGACTCTTGCTGATGGTGGTCTTGTCAGGATCGATGGATTCCACGGGAATGTTTTCAAGCGTCATTGTAGCCACTCTGCGATATTTATCGGACAAAGTGTCAATCGCCGCGAGAATGCGCCGCCGGTCATCGCCCACGTCAGAATTGGACGCAGCCGGCACGATGGCGAGGTTTGCGACCGCCCGCTCCACCTCCGGTGACAGTTCTCGGTCGTCATCCGCGGCGTTCAACGGCTCTTCTCGATCCAGGCGGCGCGCGATCGCCTTGCGGGCCGAGCGCCGGTCGCGGCTGGCCGCCAGACCGAAGACCACCTCATAGATGTCGAGACGATCATCGCCCGCGTCTCGATCCAGCAGAATTTTCTCCACGAACCGGTCGCGTGCCCGCGACCGGAGATCGGCTAGGGCGCCGTCCACGATTTTCGTCTGACCCCGTTGCGCCTCGGGCTGCCGGAAGTAGGCGAGATATCGCGACATGACGAGGTTGAAGAGGGCGCGGAACCGGCCCTCATGATTGTCGCGCGCGGTGTCGCGCAAGAAATAGACCAGCGCCTCAGGGCTCACATAGCCAGCGTCCGACGCCGTGCGGATTTCGAACCGTTTCATCTGCTCATCGCGAGTCAGCGACAGGAGCTCTAAGATTTCGGCTTCGACCTCGGCGCGTCGTGTATAGAGCTTGCCCTCGGTGGTGCGTGTTAGCAATCGGATCAGGCCAGCCTCCATCTCGAGCAGAAGCTTAGCAGCCGTTCTGAAGTCTCACTAGTGGTTGCAGATCGACCAAATTCGAAACTGAAACAGTAGACCACTGCAGACCGCGCCATGTTCTCACAACTCAGCCTCCGCGAAGCCCAAGCGGGCAACGACTGCAATGAGTCAGGAACAACGGTTTGCCCTTCAAGGTCTCAGAAGCGCCAGAACCCGACATTCGCGACTAGGCTGCAAGCAGACGCTCCGAGCGCAGCTTGCCCGCCCGCCGACGCCCCACGGCAACCCACCAATTTAGTGCAATCGCGTTACACGACGGCGCGCACATCGGTGGCGGGCAGGATCAGGTCGACGCGCAGGCCGCCCAGAGCGGAATGCGTATAGTCCATCCGCCAGCCTTGGGCCCTGGCGCAGGCCTCGGCGATCGACAGCCCCAGACCATGGCCGCCCGGACGGGCGTTGGCGGCGCGGAAAAAGCGATGACCGAGGTTGGCCAGATCGTCCGGGGCGACGCCGGGACCGTCGTCCTCGACAATCAGCCGCGCGAACCGTTCCCCCGTCTCCAGCCGCACATCCACGCGGGTAGCGGCGTAGGCAGCAGCGTTGGACAACAGATTGCCGAGGATGACCGACAGCGGATAAGCCCCGGCATGCAGGCTCACCGGCCCAGGCTCATGTATCTCGATACCGGCATGATCGCCGGCCCGGTGGAGAAGCTCCGGCCAGACGTCGTTGAGCGCGATCCAGCGGCGGTCCTCAACGTTCGATATCAGCGCCTCGCTGCGTGACATCTCCAGCAACTGGCTGACCAGTCGCGCTGTACGATCGACCGAGGCGGTCATCTGCGCCAGGGCAGCGTCGCGCACGGTCTTGTCGGTAGCGGAAGCGGCGATCTGGGCCTGGACACGCAGACCGGCCAAGGGAGTGCGCAGTTCATGCGCCGCCGCGGAAATGAACTGGGACTCGCGCTTTCGCGCCGCGCCCAACCGCCCGATCAGACCGTTCAAGGCGTCGGTGAAGGGCTTGAGTTCGGTCGCGGCTTCGGGCGTCATGACGGGCGACAGATCATTGGCCTCGCGGGCGGCGATGACGCGGGTGACCGCCCGGATCGGGGCGAGGCCGCGCCCCACCGACATCCAGATCAGGCCAGCCATGGCAAGAAGGCCGAGCCCGGCAGGGGCAATCAGACCGGTGATGACACTCTGCACCAGATGATCGCGCATGCCGAGATTGTCTCCGACCAGGACACGAACGCCCGCCTCGCGGTTCTCGACGGCGTAGACGCGCCAGCGCTCCCCCTCGATCGTTGTTTCGGAGAATCCCGACGCGTGGGTCGTCAGGCGGCGGCCCGGGGCCCCGTCCGAGCGACCGATCAGCGCGCCGTCCAGGGACCAGATTTGACAGGACAGTTGACGGTCATAGGACTCCCGGCGCGTTGTGGAGCTCAGCGGGCCGGTCGACGGGATGCGAGCTACCTCACCGCTGGACAGCAGGGAGGAGACCATGCGTGAGGCCTCGATCAGACGGGCGTCGAGGACGCGCTCAACCTCGTGCTGCGTACGGACATAGACCCAGCCCGCCGCAACGCTCCACACGACCGTGGAAACCAGGGCGAGGATGACGAACAGTCTGAGGCGTATCGAACTCATTGCAGTGTGTATCCCAGGCCGCGCAGGGTCCGGATCAGTCCCGCGCCCAGCTTGGCGCGCAGATGGTGGATGTGCACCTCAACGGCATTGCTGCCGATATCTTCCTGCCAGCCATAGAGCCGCTCTTCGAGCTGGGCGCGCGACAACACCTGGCCCGGACGCTCGATCAGGGCCTCGAGGATTGCGAATTCGCGCCGCGAAAGGAGCAGGTCACGGTCGCCCAGCCAGGCGAGACGCGCCTTCGGATCGAGCACGAGGCCTCTGTGTTTCAGGTGGGCGGTCGCTCGCCCGAGGACCCGGCGTCGGACCGCTCGCAGCCGCGCCGCCAGCTCGTCCAGATCGAACGGCTTGCCCAGATAGTCGTCGGCACCCGCATCCAAGGCGTCGACGCGATCGGGAGTCGAGTCCCGGGCGGTAAGGAGCAGCACGGCTACCGCCATTTCGCGTGTTCGGACAAACCGCAGAACTTCAAGACCGTCGCCGTCCGGTAGGCCGAGATCAAGTACCAGGGCGTCGAAGTTGTGACACTCCAAGGCAGCCAGAGCGTCCTGAACCGTCCCGGCGACATCGACGGTCCAGCCATAGACGGTCAGCCCGACCTGCAGGCCGTTGGCGAGAATGGGGTCGTCTTCGACGGCAAGAATGCGCATGGCGATCGTGTCGGCTTCCAGGCTTAAGTCTGACTTAAGCTGCGATGGCGATCGACGCCGAATGAAAAAGCGCTTCGCCTTCACCACAGGGTTCCGGCTGGCCATCGCCCTGATGGTCGCGGCGCTGGCGGGTGCTGTGCCTGCTTCGGCCCAGGCTCCCCTGTCTCCGCAGGACGCCTTTGACCTCTCGGTTACCCGAACCCAGGCCGGAGATGTGTCCTTCGCCTGGCGCATCGCGCCCGGACATTACCTGTACCGGGGGCATACCGTGGCCACAGCGGCGGACGGCAAGACGGCGCTTGCCCTCGACCTGGCTCCGGGCAAGCAAAAGGATGACCCTGGTTTCGGCGTTGTCGAAATCTGGCGCGGAGCCGGCCAGGCGATCCTGACCCAGGCGACGCTTGACGAGGCCGGTTCTCCCGGGACGATCAACATCACCTACCAGGGCTGCGTCGAGGATTCGATTTGCTATCCGCCGGTTACCGAGGCGGTGGTCCTGCCGGCTCAGTTGGAAGGCCGCGCGGTGCCCTCCCAGGCCCTCACGACCCGCGCCCCGTCGGACGAAGTCGCGGCGAGTGCCAGCACCTTGGCCATCGCTGCCGCCGAGACGTCGTTTGTCGATAGCCCCGGCGTCGCCGCGGTTCCGACCCCGGCCGGCTCCGGGATCGGCGAGGTGCAGCTCCAGTCGGACGGCGGAATGGTGGAATCGCTGTCGCTGCGCGGCGGCGCGGCCTGGGTGATCCTCGCCTTCTTCGGCTTCGGAATCCTGCTGGCGTTCACGCCCTGCGTCTTCCCCATGTATCCCATCCTGGCCGGCGTGATCGGCCGCGGCGTTGAAGGTCGCGACCCCCGGCGGGGCTTCGTCCTGTCCGGATCCTATGTTTTTGGGCTGGCGTTCGCCTTCGCCCTTCTGGGCATGGCCGCGGCCTGGTCGGGGCAGAATTTGCAGATGGCCCTGCAGTCGGTCTGGGCGGTCGGCGCGCTGTCGCTGGTCTTCGTCGTTCTGGCTGCGTCGATGTTCGGCCTGTTCGAGCTTCAGCTGCCCTCGGCCTGGACCTCGCGGCTGTCGGTGGACCGCGGCACCGGCCGGCGTTCAGCCCCGTCGGCGGTGGGTATGGGCTTCGTATCGGCCCTGATCGTCGGCCCCTGTGTAACCGCGCCGCTGGCCGGAGCGCTGCTCTACATCGCCCGAACCGGCGACCTCGCTTTGGGGGCCGGTGCCCTGTTCGCCCTGGGTCTGGGCAAGGGCGTACCTCTAATCATCTTCGGCACCATGGGCGCGCGGTTTCTGCCCAAGGCCGGTCCGTGGATGAACCGCGTCAAGGCCGTCTTCGGCTTCCTGTTTCTGGCGACCGCGTGGTGGCTCGGATCACGCATCCTGCCGCCGGGCGCGACCCTGGTGATCGGTGCGGCGCTGCTGCTGATGGCGGCCGTGGCCCTTGGCCTGTTCCGGCGCGATCCGGCGCAGTGGCCCGGCGCGCAGATGGCGCGCGTCGGGGCTCTGGCGATGACCGTCTGGGGCGTGATGCTCCTGGTGGGCGCGGGCGCGGGGGCGACGGACCCCATGCAACCGCTCGCACCATTCGGCGGGGTGCGCGGGGCGGCCGCGTCCCCGGGCTATTCCGAAACCGTGGTGACAGACGAGACCGCGCTCAGGCAGGCGATCGCCGAGGCGGCCGAGGCAGGACGACCGTCGCTGGTCTATTTCACAGCGGACTGGTGCGTCAGCTGCAAGGTCATCGAGCGCGAGGTGTTCAATGACCCCGAAGTCCAGGTGCGACTGAGCGAGGTGACGCTGATCAAGGTGGATGTCACAAGGACGGACGCCGAGGCGCGGTCACTGATGGAGACCTTCGCCGTGGTCGGGCCGCCGACAATGATCTTCCTCGACTCCCAAGCGCGCGAGCCCGCCGGTACGCGGATCGTCGGTGAGACCGGCGCCGGGGGCGTGCTCGACGCCCTGGCACTCACTCGGGGAGGCTGAGATGGGCGCGATTGTCCTCGGGCCCCTGGTCCTGTCCGCTGAACGGTTCGCCATCCTTCTCGGCGTGGCGACCTTCATGATCGTGTCTGGAATCCTCGCGAGTCGCGTGAGCGGACGGTTCAATCCCTGGAGCACGGTGGTCGTGCTGGGCGGCCTGGCGGTGGCCCGCCTGGCGCATGTCATCGGTCACTGGGCTTATTTCGAAGGCGATCTGCCGCGCATTCTGGCGGTCTGGCAGGGCGGATTTGACTGGCCATGGGCTCTGGCTGTGGTGGCGATCGCCAGCCCGTTCCTTCTCAGGCAGCGCCGCCTGATGATTTACGGCCTCGCGCCGGTGATCGTTGCGATCTTCGTCTGGAATGTCGCCTACCAACTGACGGTCAAGACCGATGCCCGGCCGATGCCGTCATTGACCCTCGCCCAGGTTGACGGCTCGCCGTTGAACCTCGCCCACAGCGACGGCCGCCCGACGGTAATCAACGTCTGGGCCACATGGTGCCCGCCGTGTCGCCGCGAAATGCCGGTGCTGGCGGCCGCGGAAGAGACCCATCCGGATGTCCGGTTCCTGTACGTCAACCAAGGCGAAGGTCCGGAAACCGTCCGCCGCTTCCTCGACGCCCAAGGCCTGATGCTGGGTACGGTCCTGCTCGACGAGACCATGGCCGTGCCGAGGCACTACGGGACCGTCGGCATTCCTGTGACCCTGTTCGTCGGCTCTGACGGTGCCCTGCGAAAATCCCACATGGGCGAGATTTCGCCCGAACAGATCGACGCCGAACTGAGGGCCATCGCCCGATGACGGCTCTTTTGCTTTCAACACCCCCGGAGAAGAAAATGCTTAACACCCATCGCATCGTCGCCACCGTCGTTGGTGCCATGGCCCTGGCCGCCTGCAATCCCGCAGGAGCTGGAAATCCCCCGCCTGAATCGGCGCCCTCGGCTGCCCAGGACGGTGCCCTCATCACCAGCGTCGGCTTCGCGGATCTGCTGCGGGATCCGGCAGCGCCTTTCATCGGCGCGGAGAAGGCTGACGTCACCATCATCGGCTTCATGGACTACAACTGTCCCTACTGCCGACAGATGAACCCCGAACTGGCGGCCCTGCTCGAGGCGGATTCCAAGGTCCGCATCCTCTACAAGGACTGGCCGATCTTCGGCGCGCCGTCGACGGCGGCGGCGCGGACCGCACTCGCAGCGGCTTACCAGGGTAAGTATGAGGCCGTTCACAACGCCTTCATGCGCTCGGCTGATCGCATTGCCAGCGAGGATGATGTTCGGGCCCTGGCCGAATCCGCCAGCGTCGACATGGCCCGTCTCGAGCGGGACCTCCAGACCCACCGGGCCGACATCGATGGCGTGCTGGACAGAAACAAACGCGAGGCCTCCGCGTTGGCCCTTCAAGGTACGCCGGCGTTCATCATCAACGGCAACCTGATCCCCGGAGGCATGCCGCTGGCGGAACTCCAGGCGGTGATCGCCCGCATCCGCGCGGGCGATCCGCTGCGCTGACCGAAGAAGAACGTTCATGGCCCGACTGACCCTGCTGCAACTCAACGACCTGCACGGCTATCTCGAGCCGCACCCGGAACTGGTGCGGACCGGCGGTGGCTGGCGGTTCGAGCAGCTGGGCGGTCTTGCGCGCATTGCCTCGATCTTCGCGGAGGCACGCGCCGAGGCCAAGGGCGCAGCCCTGACCCTGGACAATGGCGACACCTTCCACGGCTCATACGTCGCCCTGCAATCAAAGGGGGAGGCTCTGGTTCCCCTGATGAATGCCCTGAAGATCGACGCCATGACCGCGCACTGGGAGTTCGCCTATGGACCAGCGGGGTTCGCCACCTTGGCGGCGCAACTGGACTATCCGGTGCTGGCCGCCAACGTCTTTCGCAAGGCGGACGGGGCTCCGGCCTTCGAGGGTCGGCGCGTGTTCGAACGTGGCGGACTGAACGTCGGCGTCATCGGCCTGGCCTGCCCGATCGTCGACAAGACCATGCCGCCCAGCTTCAGCGAGGGACTGCGCTTTGAAATCGGCGTCGAGGAATGCCAGCATCACGTTACAGCACTGCGGGACGAGGGCGTCGATCTGGTGGTGGTCCTGTCGCACCTGGGCTTCCCTCAGGACATGCAACTCGCCGGAGACGTCGACGGCATCGACGTCATTGTCAGCGGCCACACCCACAACCGCATGCATGAACCCGCCCTGGTCAATGGCGCGATCATCTTTCAGTCGGGCTGTCACGGAGCCTTCGTCGGGCGGCTTGATCTTGAGGTCGAGGCGGGGCGTGTGGTCAGCCACCACCACGTGCTGATCCCTGTCGACGACCATTGGCCCGAAGATCCGGAGATGACGGGACTGGTCGACGCCGCCATGGCACCTCATCGGGCCCTGTTGTCTGAAGTGGTCGGTCGCACGACCGTCCCGCTGCACCGCTACGCCATGCCCAGTGCGCCCATGGACGACGTTCTTCTCGACGCCATCGCGGCGGCTGCCGACGTCGAGATCGCCTTTTCAAACGGCTGGCGCTACGGCGCGCCGGTAGCACCGGGCCCGGTAACCCTCGACGATCTCTACAATATCATTCCGATGAACCCGCCCGTCTCCCGCGTCGACCTGACCGGGGCCGAGATCCGCCAGATGCTGGAAGACAATCTGGAGCGCACCTTCGCCGCCGACGCCTATGAGCAGATGGGTGGCTATATCAAGCGCTGTCGGGGCCTGACGGCCTTCGTGAAAATCGAGAACCCGAAGGGCGAACGCATCGATCGCCTGTTCGTCGGCGACGAACCCGTCGATCCCGTGGGCGTCTACCCCTGCGCCTTCGTCACCACCCAGGGCGTGCCCAAACGATTTGGAACGGCCCGGCGCGATCTGCCGGTCGATGCCATCACGGCCCTGCGCCGCTGGCTTTCGACGAATGCCGTGGGTGATCGTCCGCGGCCCGAAAGCATCGTCGTCGTCTGACGGCGATGTGCAGATTCTGCTGCATCCTTTCATCGTTCTCAAAAGTTATCGCGCCTGACGACAACGACCCGGCAGAGGATTACTGATGCAGCACTTTACTCACGGCGGGGCTCAGGTCGCGGCCCTGCACGACGAGAAAACCGGCAGCTGGCAGTATGTCATCAGCGATCCGGACACGGGAGCCGCGGCGATCATCGACCCGGTGTGGGATTTTGATGAGAAGGCCGCCGCCACCTCGACCAGGAACGCAGACGCCCTGCTGGATCATGTCCGGGACGCCGGGCTCAAGGTCGAGTGGATCCTCGACACCCATCCTCACGCCGACCATTTCTCGGCCGCCCCGTATCTGAAGGAGAAACTGGGCGTGCCGACGGCGATCGGCGACAGGGTCACCGGCGTGCAGGCGCTGTGGAAGGACATCTACGGGCTCGACGAGGACTTTCCGACCGATGGCCGCCAGTGGGACCGGCTGTTCAAGGCGGGCGATACCTTCAAGGTCGGCGGGCTCGAGGGCCGGGTGATGTTCTCGCCCGGGCACACCATGGCCTCGATCACCTATGTCATCGGGGGTAACGCCTTTGTCCACGACACCCTGATGATGCCCTACGCCGGCACCTCGCGGGCGGACTTCCCCGGGGGAGATTCCCACGCCTTGTATCGCAGCATCCAGGACATCCTGGCCCTGTCGGATGAAACCGGCGTGTTCGTGGGACATGATTACGGCCCGGACGGGCGCGAGCCCGCCTGCTTCAGCACCGTGCGGGAGCAAAAGACCGATAATATCCACGTCGGCGGCGGCGTATCGGAAGCCGATTTCGTGGCTTTGCGGGACAAACGCGACGCTACCCTGCCGCTGCCGAAGTTGATGCTGCATGCCCTGCAGGTGAACATCCGCGGCGGTCGCCTCCCTGAACCTGACGGCAACGGGGTGAGCTACCTCCGGGTCCCCCTGAACGCGATGTCATGAGCCCGGAACCCATCGCCTTCGTCTGGCCTCTCGCCGGCGGCCTGCTGGTCGGACTGTCAGCCGCGCTCTACCTGCTGCTGAACGGGAGGGTCAGCGGCATCTCCGGTCTGACCGCCGCGGCGACCGGTTTGGCGCGAAGCGCCCCCCGCACCCTGAGCCTTGGCTTCATCGCTGGTCTGCTAGTCGGCGCGGCCCTGGCCTCGGCGTTGATCCGCCGGCCTGAGGTGCAGATCACGTCCGAACTCTGGCTGCTGGTCGCCGGCGGACTGATCGTCGGGTTCGGCACGCGCTGGGGCTCGGGCTGCACCAGTGGTCATGGCGTCTGCGGACTCGCCCGTCTGTCGCCGCGTTCCATCGTGGCCACGGGCGTGTTCATGGCCGTCGCGGCGCTGACCGTGTTCGTCACCCGCCACCTGCTGGGAGGACTGGGATGAGGGGTCTGGTCGTCGCCGTCGTCTGCGGCCTGCTGTTCGGCGCCGGCATGGTGGTTTCCGACATGATCAATCCGGCGCGCGTTCTGGCCTTCCTCGACGTGACCGGAGCCTGGGATCCCTCGCTGGCCTTGGTCATGGGCGGGGCGCTGATCCCCTCGTCGATCGCCTATCTGATCCGCCGCCGCCTCGACGAACCCGTCGCGGCCGACGCCTTCCAC
>Ga0114898_1001198_pt1 | contig 16110 bp, 10 predicted proteins | sample Malvired_Geostar_FD_83496 | JGI IMG/M metagenome (GOLD analysis project Ga0114898, IMG submission 83496) | Marine viral communities from the Global Malaspina Expedition - Malaspina viral metaG DeepMed_Geostar | ecosystem: Environmental > Aquatic > Marine > Oceanic | place: Mediterranean Sea... | reverse complement strand
AGGCGGTACAGGGTGGACCGGGATTGACCGATGACCTCGGCGACCTTGGCGGCGTCGAGGGTCCGGTCGCCAAGTCTGGCCACGATGGCGCGGATCGCCGCCTCGCGGCGTGCGAAGTCGATCCGGCGGGCGCCGGCCGCCGGGCTCATGCCGGTATTCAGGGTCGCGCCCAGGATTTCGATCAGGGCGCGGGTCAAGCCCGGCAGAACCGCCGCCGGGAGCTGGCCGATATTCCTGGTGATCGACAGCATCATATCGCGGAGCATCAGGGTGTCCGGCGCACCGATGATAGTGCCGTGGAGTTGTTCTGTCTGTCCGAGCGCGGCCTCCATCACGTTGCGGGAAACACTGCAGGTCAGCACGTGAAGCTCTCGCGCCTCGGTTCTGGAGGGCCGCGTCATGTCGACCAGCAGCAGATCTCCTGGACCGGCCACGTCGAAGCCGCTCTCGGCGCCGCCGACCAGTTCGCCGGCAAGCACGATGTGAAGGACAAAGTGATCGAAGCCGTCGCGAAGGACCCGGTCGGAACGGGCATGCACGACTCCGCTCAGTTCCCGCTCGAAGAGCAGCATACTGTCCAGACGGGCTCCCTGCAGCCGGGCGCGAAAGGTCCCGACTCCGCGCGAAACATCGGACCCTGCCTGATAGAGCCGCTGATAGGCTGAGAAGGCCGAGTCTTCCGTCAGACCGTCACTGCTGAAATGGAATCTTCGGCCGGTCACGCTTCCCCCATGGCCCGCCTGTGACGGGTCCAGTGCCGGGCGAAGCAGCCGGCGACCGCGAACACCAGCACAGCCGAAAGGATGACCGTGGCGGCCGTCGCCCAGCCGAGGCCGGTCTCGCCGCTGAACAGGTGATCGCTCAGCATTCCGGTCACCAGAGGGCCGAGTCCAACGCCGGTCAGAGAGACCAGGGCGAGATAGATGGAGCCGATCTGGGGCCTCAGCGCTTCGGGGCTCATGGCCTGCAGAGCGATCAGGCAAGTGGCCGCCGCGAAGCCGCCTCCGGTCGTCAGGCCGGCCATGCCCAGCACCGCCATCGGCAGAATCTGCGCGGTGGCGATGATCGCCGCCGAGACGGCTGCCAGTCCCATGCCCGCGACGATCAGTCCGCCGGCGCCGATACGGCGACCGGCGACCGACGAGTCGGTCCAGCCGGCTCCGAGATGTCCGATGGGTGCGCAGATCAGCACGATGGCGCCGGCGAGCAGCGCGGCGTCCGAAGCGCCGAGGCCGAAACCGCGATTGAGATAGGAGGGGCCCCATGCGGCCCCTGCGTGGATTGCGAGCACGCAGCCGCAGCCGGCAAGCATCATCGGCATCAGGATCGCCCGGCGACTCATGATCAGACGGCAGGCGGCGCCGAGGCCCGGGCCCTTGTCCGGCGCCCCGGCTGTCGGGCGAAGTCTGCCGAACCTCCATAGCAGGGCCGCCAGCAGAACGTTGGGGAGTATCAGAAGCAGCGTCGCGGCACGCCACGGCTCAAGCCCCGCGAAGCTGCGGCCGGCGATGACGGCAAGCGCCGCGCCGCCCAGAAACAGCGCGATGCTGCGGCCGATCGACGAGCCGGTCGTGAACACCGACAAGGACCTCGCCCTCCGCGCGGAATCACGCTGTCGGCCCAGCAGCATCAGGGCCGCAACCGGAAAGCCCGCCTGCCCCAGCCCGAGCAAAATCCGGCCGCCGATCATGGTCGGATAGTCCGGAGCGAGGGCGAACACTCCGCTGCCGAGCGTCCACACCGCAACGCAGACCGCGGCGACCCGGTAGGGATTGCGGCCCGCGATGGTGTGCGCGGCGGCCAGCAGACCCAGCGCGTAGAGAGTGGCGAACGCGGGCCCGTGGATTGCCCCCAGCTGGGTGTCTGAAAGCTGGAACTGGGATTTCAGAAGCGGCGCCATGACCGCCGGGATCGCCCGATCGACGAACGCGGCAAGCTGCGCCGAGGCCAACAGGAGGACGCTTGTCCATCCCAGGGCGGTCGTCGGTCCCGGCGTGGCGGAAGAAGCGGTAATGGGCCTGCTCCAGCAAGGAGGCCCGTGCGGTGCTGCAGATTTGCTGCCGTGTGGAGCGAAGGCCGCGACACGGCCTGCGCGAGTTCAACGATCTGGCGTTAGCAGCCCCGCTACGGGGATGATGGCGTCAGGCGCGCCGCTGAGGCTGCGGTCGTTCAGGATGTTCAAAGCGGCTCACGCGGCCGCGAACGGCCTCCACAACACGCAACATGTCCGACGCTCTCCCCAGGACGCCGGTGTTCCGGCGCTCACGCTTCAAATTCCGCATCGGGACGGCCCGTGCAGGCGCGCCTGTCTGCAGAGCGGAACCCGCCGGTAACACGGTTCGGAGCAGGCGACTTGAACGGGACCGGTTGGAATTTGAATGCCGTTCGGGGGCAGGCCTGAGGTTCCCGGCTAACCGGCGCCCGTGCCGTCCGACTTGCGAAACTCACGCGGGGACAGGCCGAAGCGCTGGCGGAAGGTCCGGCTCAGGTGTGCGGCGTCGCTGAAGCCCAAGCGGTGCGCGATGTTGCCGATCGGCTCCGCCCGGTCCAGGCCCGTCAGGGCGGCGCGAGCGGCCTCGAGCCGCCGCCCCAGCAGATAGCCGGTCATCCCGCCGTCGCCGCGAAACGCAGCCGACAGCTGATCCACCGAAACGTCCAGTACGCGCGACAACTCGGCCGCCGACGCGCGCTCCAGACCCAGCTTCTGGTCGATCGCCTCAATCGCCGCGACGCGGATCGCATTCTCCGCGCGGGCTCTCGCCGGCGCAGTCGGCGCGGCCTGCTCGATCCCCAGAGCCAGCAGTTCCAGAAACACCCGTTCGAACCGTGCGGCCGAGTCGGCGTCCAGCGTCGGCAGCAACCGCCAGAGCGTTCCCGACATGTCGATCAGCGCCGTCGCCGCATCGCCCGCGACCACCAGCCCGTGCAGGCGCTCGATGGGCGAGAACAGGGCCTTGGCCGTCTCGCGCGAGAGGACCAGGGCGTAGGTCTCGCTGCCGGTCGAATCGTGAAGCGACGGCCGTCCCAGATCGTGGAAGTGATAGGCCCCGGACGGCTCGTGAAAGGGTCGCCCGTCCATGTCGCCTTGTGCAGAGCCCCGAACCATCATGTTGACGATGATCGGCTGAAAGTCACAATCGCGGATGTCCTGCGCGCGCCGCTCCCAGGTCATGCCCGTGATTTCGGTCCGTACGAACAGCAGGCCGCCGACCATCGCGCTTTCCATCAAGACGTTGAACGGCTCCGTCGGGGTCGTGCGGTAGATCGGGTCCACCCGGGGCCAGTCCCGGTCCAGCCAAGCCTGATACCGCCTCTCCGGGGGCACGTCTTCGGTCGAGAAACGCGAGATGGGAACTGCAGGCGACGCTGTCGGCATTCACGCGACTCTAACTGAAAGTGGAACCTTCAGCATGGCGCAACCCGCGAACTCCGCAACCACGTATTCGGGTCGGGGCTGCACTCTCAGCCGGACATGACCCCTCCGGGTTCAGGCGCCTCGTGTGAAGGAGACAGGTTGCCGCCGGACTGACCGCACCGCCACGCATCCTCAGCCCAGCCGGCGAGGACGTGCTCCTCAGCGCACGCCCTGCGCCAGGGCGTCGGGTCGCCGCGTGTCAGCGGCGCCGAGAAAGCGGTCGCCTTCGATCATGATGGACTGGGTGCTGCCCATGGTCGCCGAGGGACGGGTTTCGTGGCCGCGCGCCTGCAACAGCCGCTGAATCTCGGGGGAGAAGCCGCCCTCCAGCTCCAGCGGCCGCGCCGCCGTGCCCTGGTTGATGCGGGGACGCATGGCGGCCTCGGCGATGTTGAGATCGTGGTCGATGACGTTGACGACGAGCTGCACCATGGTGGCGATGATGTAGCCGCCGCCGGGCGTGCCGGTGACCAGCCACGGCCTGTCGTCCTCGCCGAAGACGATCATCGGGGTGATGGTCGAGCCCAGCCGCTTGCCCGGCGCCGGCAGGTTGGCCACGGCCCAGTCGTCCGTCCGGCCCCATGAGAAATTGTCCATCGAGTTGTTGAGCAGGATGCCGGTGCCCGGCGGGGCGACGTGAGCGCCGTAGGAGTTGGACAGGGTGAAGGTGTTCGACACGACGTTGCCGTGCGCGTCGGCGACCGAATAGTGGGTCGTGTCCTGGCTCTCGTAGGGATACGGATCACCGACCGGGATGTCGTCGACGCCGAGCGAGCGGTCCATGGCGATGAGGGCCGACCGGGCGGCGGCGAATTCCTTGCTGGCCAGACCGGCGGCCGGGGTGCGCCACTGTGGCGCCCCCCCGATCATGCGCCGGTCGGCGGAGACGATCTTCATGGTCTCGGCGATCAGGTGCAGGCTGTCGACGCTGCCCCAACCCATCTCGCGCAACGGGTAGCGTTCGAGGATGTTCAGGGCCTCGGCGACGCTGACCCCCGATGCGGTCGGCGGCATGTAGGCGATGCGATGGCCGCGATAGCCGGACCAGATCGGCTCGCTCACCTCGGCGCGGTAGTCGGCCAGGTCCTGCCTGTCCATGATCCCGCCGCCGGCGCGCACGCCGTCGATGATGCGCCGCGCAAGGTCGCCGCGATAGAAGGCGTCGGCGCCGCCGGCCTGGATTTCGCGCAGGCTGGCGGCCAGCAGCGGCTGCCGGAAACGCTCGCCGGCCTGGTAGGGGGTTCCGTCCGGCTTCAGATAGGCCTCGCGGGCGCCCGCGTCCCGAGCCAGAAGATCGGCGCGGCCGGCGGTCGCCGCCGCCTCGGCGTCGCTTAGAACCACGCCCTCCTCGGCCAGGGCGATTGCGGGCGCGACCACCTCGGCCCATGGCAGGCTGCCATACCGGCTGTGCGCCTCCCAAAGCCCGGCCACCGTCCCCGGTACGGACACATTGAGGAACCCGGCCGGGGCGTCGCGGTCGAAGCGGCCGTTGTCGTCAAGCAGAAGGTCGGGCGTCGTAGCCCGGGGCGCGACGCCATAGTAGTTGATGGCGATATCCGCCGCCGGCCGGTCCGCCGTCGCCGCCATGTGCACCAGCATATAGCCGCCGCCGCCCAGGTTGCCGGCCCGCGGCAGGGTGACGGCCTCGGCGAAGCCCACGGCCACGGCGGCGTCCACGGCGTTGCCGCCGCGGCGCAGGATCTCGACCCCGACCTCGGTCGCGGGGGCGCTCTGGCTGACGACCATGCCGTCGCGACCGACCACGGGATGGTGGATCTGGCCGTAGCTGACGATGTCCCCGCCCGAGCCGAGCCCCGGACGATTCCGGGCCGGCGCCTCCTGGGCGAAGGCCGGCGCGACCGCCAGCAGGAGGGCGGACAGGATCGAGACCGGTTTCAGCAGATGGGATCGCATGGCTCTCTTTCGAGCCGCATCGCAGGCGGCCGGACGACTATGGACGAGGACGAGGCCGGAGCGGAGTCGCTCAGGGCGTGCGCGGCGCCAGGGCTTCGTCGAAGAAGGCGCCCAGCCGCTCGCGAACGTCTTCCGTCGCCCGGGCGTTGGCGGCGACCGACTGACGGCGGCGGCCGGGATCGTCGAAGCTATGGGTGGCGCCCCGATAGGAGACGAACTCCACGTCATGGCCCCGGACCTCGGCCGTCCGGATCAGGTCGCGGCAGCGGTCGTGGGAGACTTCCTCGTCCTCCGTACCCATGAACACCCGCACGGGGGCGTAGGTGTGATAGCCGGTCCGGGCGAAACGGTTGTGCAGGCCGCAGGCCGGATACATGGAAATCCCGGCGCGGAACCCCAGCCGTCGCATATCGCCGGGCTTGTCGTCGGCCATGGCGGCCAGGGTGGCGCTGCCGCCGTTGGACCAGCCCATCAGCCCGATCCGGTCGTCATCGACCCCGGGCAGGGTGCGGAGGTATTTCAGCGCGCCGTAGGCATCGAGCGGCCGGACCGTGACCTCGTTCACCTCGGCCGGGCGCTCGTTGTAGCTGTGCCGCCCGAAGCCGCCGGGATAGCCACGCGGGCCGAAACCGTCGACGATGATCGCGTAGTAGCCCCGTCCGGCCCAGTACTGGGCCCAGTACCGGTGACGCATGCTGAGGGTCGAGGCGTCATAGACGCCGTCCGCGAGCGACGAATAGGCCCCTGCCCGCCCGTGCATCAGCACCACCGCGGGCGCCGGACCTTCGACGCCGACCGGCGCATAGAGGTAGCCGATCAACTCAGTCCGGGCCTCGTCGACGCTGGGAAAGACGACCCGCTGCGGCGCGATCGCCAAGGCCTCGACCGGCGGCGCCGCGGCGTCCTGCGGGAGCGCGAACGTCGCCCCCGGGACCAGAAGGGCCGCCGCCAGAATCATCGCCTTCATCGCACCGCCTCCAGAACAATCGCCACGCCCTCGCGGCGGGGATCGGCCGCCCCCGTCAGGCCGTCAGGTCCAACCACCACGCCGTGCAGGCCGGACGCCTCGCCGCTGCCCGGACGCACGGTCACGCCGCGACGGTCCATTTCCTCGCGCATGGCCGGCGGAAATCTGGCCGCCTCGCCGTTGAAATTCTCGCCCCGCGCCAGCAGGTTGGGCAGGCCGAAGGCCTCGACCAGCGGCAGGTCCCACCCCAGCAGGCCCAACAGCGACTTGCCGTTGTAGGCCAGGATCGCATTGCCGCCAGGCGAGCCCAGGGCGGCCACCAGACGGCCCTCGCGATCCAGCACGATGACCGGCGACATCGATGATCGGGGCCGCTTGCCGCCCGCCACGGCGTTGGCGGCCGGCGCGCCGTCGGAGTCGGTCGGACGGACGGAGAAATCGGTCATCTGGTTGTTGAGGAAGAAGCCCTCCACCATGCGGCCCGAACCGAAATAGGATTCGACTGTCGAGGTGACGGAGGCGACGTTGCCTTCGAAGTCCACAACCACGAAATGGGTCGTTCCGCCGGGTTCGGCGGTCGCGTCGGGCCCGGGGACCACGGCGCCTTCAGGCTGCCCGTGCGACGGCGCCCGGCCCGCGGCGCGGCGGCCGATCTGGCGGGCGCGGGCGTCCAGATAGTCCGAAGCCAGCAGGCCGGCGACCGGAACCTCGACGAAAGCCGGATCGCCGAAATAGCGGTCGCGGTCCGCGTACATGAGGCGGCTCGCCTCGGCGAACTGCACCCATGCGATCGGATCGTCCGGCCCTCGTTCGGCCGTATCGGTGCGGTCCAGCAGGGCCATCAACTGGAGCAGGGCCGCGCCGCTGGAGGGCGGCGGCGGGACGCAGATGACGTAGACGCGGTAGGGGCCGCAGACGGGTTCAACAGCCTCGGCCTGATAGGCGGCGAGATCCTCCAGCGTCAGGCTTCCCGGCAGGGGCGCGGCGCCCGTCCGCCGCACGATCGCCTCGGCGATCGGGCCGCTCGTCAGCGCCGACGGCCCTTCGGCGGCGAGGCGGCGCAGCACGCCGGCGTAGGCCGGGTTCACGATCCTGTCGCCTATCTGCATGGGCGAGCCGTCGGGCCGGGCGAAATAGGCTCGCACGTCAGGCGCGGAGGCTTGCGGGAAAGACCCGTGAATGTGCTCGGCCAGCCTGGGGGTCACCTCGAAGCCGCCCTCGGCGACCGCGATGGTCCCGTCGAACAGGCTGCTCCACGGCAGGCGGCCGTGGGCCCGGTGGGCCAGGGCCATCACCGGCATGGCGCCGGGCGCGCCCGTGGCCCGACCGCTCAACATGGCTTCGCTTCTCGGCAGCGGCCGTCCGGCGTCGTCGAGAAACATGTCGGGCGTGGCCCCGGCGGGCGCCGTCTCGCGCCCGTTGTAGGCGTCGACCTCGCCGCTGGCCGCGTCGAAATGCATGATGAAGGCGCCGCCGCCGATGCCGGAGCTCTGGGGCTCGACGAGGCCGAGCATGACCTGGACGGCGACCGCCGCGTCGAGGGCGCTGCCGCCGCGCCGGAGGACGTCGAGACCGGCCTCGACCGCCATCGGATTGGCCGCGGCGACCATGGCCTGCCGGGGGCGTTCGGCGGGGTCGGACCCGGCGTGGGCGAGGCCGGGCGCGACCGCCGCGAGGGCGATCAGCAGGGCAAGGATGCGCGGGCGCGGGGCGGCGTTGCTCATTCAACCGGTCTCGCAAGATAGGAGGCTTCGTCGAGTTCGTTCTCGGACCGGGCCACCACGACCGCGACCGAAAGGTCGCTGGTGCAGTTGGGGACGGTGCGCATCATGTCGAGGGGGCGGTCGAAGGGCAGGATGAAGCCGACGATCAGGGCGGTCTGCTCGGCGCCGATGCCGATGACCGAGAGCACCGCGGCGAGAATGAACAGCGAGGCGGAGGGCACGGGGGCGGTGCCGATGGCGACGAGGGTCGTGGTCAGGATGACCATCAGATAGTCGACCATGGTCAGGTCGACGCCGAACACCTGGGCGGCGAACATGGCCAGCAGGGCGACGTACATGGCCGTGCCGTCCATGCTGAGCGTCACCCCGATCGGGAGAGTGGTCGAGGCGACCGTCGGGCTGATGCCGAGATTGCGCTGGGCCACCCGCATGGCGACCGGCAGGGTCGCGGAGCTCGACGAGGTGGTGAAGGCGACGACGATGGCGTCTGTCACGTCGCGGAAGAAGGGCCGGACCGGCAGGCGCGCCAGCAGCCGGATCAGGGCTCCGTGCACCAGCAGGGTCTGGATGGCGCAGCCGATCACGACACACAGGGCCAGCTTGAACACGCTGACGAAGGCCGCCGGGCCGCTCGTCCCTGTCACCCACGCGATCAGGGCGAAGACGCCGAACGGCGCCATCTCCATGACGAAATAGGTGATCTGCAGCATCACCGCAGAGCCCGCATCGAAAACCCGCCGGAGCGGGTCGGCCGGCGCGCCCACGACGAGGATGCCGATCCCGAGCAGAAGGGCGAAGAAGATCACCGCCAGCACGTCCCCGGAGCCCATCGCCGCGATCGGGTTGAGCGGGATGATGTTCATCAGGGTTTCGGCGAACGACGGGGGCGGAGCGCCGGTGACGACCGGGACCGCGGCGCTGAGATCGACGCCGAGGCCGGGCTGCAGCACCGTTCCGATGGCCAGGCCGAGGGCGCTGGCGATCAGCATCAGGCCGAAATACAGGCCGATGGTCTTGAGCCCGATCGCCCCCAGCCGGCGAGGCTCGGCCATGGCCGCCACGCCCGCGACGATGGTCACGAACACCAGCGGAACGACCAGCATCCGGATCAGACGCACGAAGGCGTCCCCGAGCCATTTGATGTCGGCGGCGCGCTCCTGAAGCACGAGGCCCGTGATCACGCCAAGAACCAGGCCGAGCAGGATGCGCTTCCACAGCGCCGTTCCGAACCAGAGCGCCAGCACGCGGCCGACAGCTCCCTTCGGCGGCGCCGGATCGTGAGGCGTTGCGGGATCAGTCATTCACTCGGACTCGAAAAAGCGGAATGGGGACGGCGCCGGCCGTATGCGGCCGGCGCCGGTTCGGCGCGGGATCCGCGCCGCCCGTCAGAAACGCTTGCGCAGGGTGGCGTAGAACCAGCGCCCGCGGTTCGAGTGCAGGCTGCCCATATAGCCGAACGACTGATCGGCCAGCGGCGGGTCCTTGCCCTCGATGTTGCGCACGCCGAGCCGCAGCCGGGTGTCGTTCAGCGGGCCGCCGCCCTCGAACTCGTACTGGAGATAGACGTTGTGCGTCAGCCAGTCCTCGACGACCCACTGGGTGCCGTCGGGGAGGGTGGCGCTGGTGTCGTTCACCTCGCTGACATAGCTGCTGTACAGGCCAGCGCCCCAGGATCCGTTGCGCCAGGTGACCGTCGAGGTCGCGCGCCATTCCGGGAGACCGTTCTGCAGTCTGAGGTCCTCGGCGCCGACGATGCGGATGCTCGGGTCGATGTCGCCGGCGGCCTGGGCCGCCAGCAGGGCCGCCGCCTCTTCGCCCGGCTCCTGGTAGAAGGTCAGCAGCTTGGCGGCGTTCATCCGCCAGCTGAAGTCGCCCCACGGCGTGTCGTCCAGGTCGTAGTAGAAGCCGAAGTCGACGCCATCGACTTCACGCGGCTGCAGGTTGCGGTAGTGGTCGACGACGTATTGCAGACTGCCGACGGGATCGAGGCCGGTGCCGGCCGCCGCGTCGATCTGTTCCTGGGTCGGAGCCGCCCGAACGACGTTCGGATTGAAGCTTCCCTGGGTGCGCAGCAGATAGTCCAGCGTCAGGGCGTTGGCGTCGCCGAAGATGCCGATCAGGTTCTCCTGCTGGATGTTCCAGTAGTCGACCGTCAGGGTCAGGTCGCCCCACGACTGCGGCAGGAAGCGCGGTTCGGTCACCAGGCCGATGGTGAAGTTTTCGGACTCCTCCGGCTTCAGGTCGGTGCTGCCGGAGCGCTGGCTGACCGACGAGACGCCGACGGAGCAGGAGTCGAAGTCCGGCTCGCGGCCCGCCCGCACCTCGATCTCGCAGCGGATCCAGTCCGAACGGGTGTTGGCGCGCTCCACCCCCTGCTCATAGAGCTGGGGAAGGTTGGGAGCGCGGAAGCCCTGCGACCAGGCCGAGCGGATCATCATCCAGGAGGCGGGACGCCAGGCGAGCGCCACCTTGGGCTTGGTGACCGATCCGAACACGGAATAGTTCTCGGCCCGTCCGGCCAACTGCAGGTCCAGCGAGTGGACCAGCGGGATGTTCATCTCCGGCGACACCAGGGGCACCGCGAACTCGATGAAGGCGCCCTGGACGTTGCGGGAGCCGCTGGTGTCCGGCGTGGGGCTGGCGCCCATGACGTCGCTGCCGCTGAATTCGCCGGCGAGGGTGGTGAAGGTGATGGTGCCGTCGAGCCGGTCGTCCCGGTCGTCGGAGAAGGTCTCGCGCCGGGCCTCGAGGCCGACCGCGACGCCGACCGGGCCCGCCGGGACGTAGAACAGGTCGGGCCGCGACAGCTTCAGGTCCCACATGGCCAGCGTGGTCTCGCTGATCCGGGACACGTCGACCACGAACGAGTCGATCACCGACTGCGGGTTGCCCACTTCAGGCCCCCGCGACGGGTCGATCAGGCTGCCGCCGATGAACGGGTTGTAGGCGTCCGGCGTGGTCCGCGAGATCGCTTCCTGGAAAAGGGTGCTGCTGATCGCCGACATCGTGTCGTCCGTCCGCGACGTCGAATAGACCATCGCGGACTCCACGTCGAAGCCGCGCCATTCGCCCCTCAGACCGGCGAGGAAACGCGTCGAGAGGCTCTCGACGTTGATGTACTGCGGGCCGGCGTCGACGACACGGTAGTCCTGGAGCTGAAGCGGCGTTCCGCCGGCCGGGAACGCCGAGTTGGCGGCCCCGGAGGTCAGGCCCGGAAGGCGGTTGGGACTGCCGATGGGTCCCAGCGGGTTCCAGTAGGCGTCGGCCGGCATGATGATCCGGGCCGCCGACAGCGGGGTCTCCTGCTCGCGCTGCGAGTTGTAGTCGGCGTGGTAGATGCCCGCCTCGCCGAAGAACTCGATCCCGCTGTCGAACTCGTGGTTGACGAACAGGAAGGCGTTGGAGCGATCGTTGGCGCCGGTCAGCGCCCGGATGTCATTGGTGTTGTAGCGAAGATTGTTGTCGGTGCTGGCGCTCGACATCGACGAGTTGTCGAAACAGGTGCCGGCGACGATCCCCGGGGCCACGCAGCCGTCGTTGAAATCGGGCTGGACGTGGAAGACGCCGCTCGAGGTCAGCGTCTGTCCGTTGACCCGGGTCGACAGGGTGCTGGTGTTGTAGGTGCTGGTCAGGCGGATGAACTCGCCCCACGGCGTATCCAGCGAGGTGTTCTGGAAGTCGGTGTCGCCCTCGAACGGCGTGCCGACAAGCAGGGGCCGGTTGTCGCTGTGGCGCGAATATGCGCGCTCGCGGGCCCAGAGCTCGTTGCGGGTGGCATAGTCGACCATCAGCGACACATTGGTCTGGCCGTCGTTGAAATCCCGGCCGGCCTGGAGGCTGAAGTCATACTGGGCGAAGTCGGTGCCTTCCGCCGTGCCGCCGCCCGCCTCGACCGTGAGCCCCTCGAAATTGGAGCGCAGGACCGTGTTGATGACGCCGGCCACGGCGTCAGTGCCATAGAGCGCCGCGGCGCCGTCGAGCAGCACCTCGACGCGCCGCACGCCGAGATTCGGGATGGCGTTGGTGTTGACGGTGGTGACCGGAACCAGGTTCTCGGTCTGGGTGCCGGGGTGCAGCACCATGCGGCGGCCGTTCAGCAGCATCAGGGTGTTGCCGGTGCCGAGGCCGCGAAGATTGATCGAGGCGGTGTCGCCGCGGGCGTCGTTGATGCCGCCGACATCCTGGGACTCGTTGAAGGCCACGTCCGCGGCCTGCGGAATGGCCCGGAACAGCTCGTCGCCGTTGGTGGCCGCGACGCCGTCGAGATCTTCGGCGTCGAGCACCGTCACCGGCAGGGCGTCATTGACCCGCGCGCCGCGGATCTGCGAGCCGACCACGACGACCTCCTCGACGGTGGTGGCTTCCTGCTGCGGCGTCGGCGGCGCGGCCTGGCCGGCCGGCGTCTGGGCATGGGCGTGGGTGGTGAGCGCCGCGGCCGAGACCCCCGCCGTCAGCAACATACGCAAATTGATCGATCGCACTGGTTTCCCCCCTTGGCTGCGAATCCACCTTTCGGCGTCTTCCGCACCGATGTCACCAAGTGGACATAGTTGGAGCCGCGCAAGTATTTCCAATCGTTCCGCTGGCCATGCCCTGCAGCTATAGGGCCCAGAGCGTTCCGCCCGGCGCCGTGAGGAGTCCGCCAGCCCCCCGAACGCCGTCCGGATAGTCAGAGGCCAGCCAAAGCGGGCCGTCGAGGTCCACAAAATCAGCACCTTGGGCCAGCAGAAGGGCCGGCGCGATCGACAAGGATGTACACACCATGCAACCGACCATCACCGAAAGACCCCGGGCCCGGGCCATGGCCTGGAGTTCCAGCGCATGGGTCAGGCCGCCGCTCTTGTCGAGCTTGATGTTGACGCATTGGTACCGGCGGGACACGTCCCCGATATCGTCCCCCGAGTGAAACGATTCGTCGGCGCAGACGGGCACCAGGGGAGCGAAGGACTCCAGGCCCTCGTCGGCGTCGGAGGGCAGCGGCTGTTCCACGAGGTCGACGCGGGCCGAGCGGAGGAAGGGCTGCAGGTCCCGCAGGAGCTCCAGGGACCAGCCCTCGTTGGGATCGACGATCATCCGGGCGTCTGGCGCGGCGGCCCGGACGGCGGCGATCTGGGCCTCCGGATCCGCACCGTCCACCTTCACCTTGATCAGGGGGGCGGCCACCATCTTCGACGCCGCCTCCCCCATCCGCTCCGGAGCGTCCAGGCTGACGGTGAGGGCCGTGACACAGGATCCGGGACGCGGCTTCCCGAGCAGCGCCGACACGGTCGATCCAGCACTCCGCGCCTCGAGATCCCAGAGGGCGCAGTCGAGGGCGTTTCGCGCCGCGCCCGGCGGCAGCAGACCCATCAGGCCGTGGCGGTCGAGACCCGCCCTGACCTGCGAACGGACGGACTCGATCTGATCGATGACCGACTGCACGTCCTCGCCATAGCGGGCATAGGGCACCCCCTCGCCACGGCCGGCCAGGCCGTCGCGTTCGACCGTGGCCACCACGGTTTCGATTTCGGTCTTGACCCCCCGGGAGATGCGGAAAGGAGCCTTCAGGCGTCGACGCTCAGCCGCGCAGGAGAGGGTTTGAAGCATGCAAGCAACCGGTCAATGATGGGCGTCACCCCGTGGATGAGAGGGTCTACGCACGGCAGGCCCGTAGCCCGTTCCGCAGCCCGGATCGCGTCGGCCCGCCCGACGGCGTCCAAGGTGGAGGTGTTCAGGGCCACGCCGATCGCGCTGACCGCGGGATTCGTCAGGCGGGCGGCGGCCAGGTTGGCCTCGAGACAGGGGCCGAGTTCGGGAAGATCGCGCCCGGGCAGACCTCGCATATGCCGCCGGCCGGGCTCATGGCAGAGCACGATGGCGTCCGGCTGAGCTCCGTGCAGCAGGCCGAGCGACACGCCGGCGTAGGAGGGATGGAACAGCGAGCCCTGCCCCTCGATGATGTCCCAGCCGCCGTCGGACCGGGCGGGCGAGATACGCTCGACGCCGCCGGAAATGAAATCGGCCACGACCGCGTCGATCGGCACGCCGTCGCCCGCGATCAGGATGCCGGTCTGGCCGGTCGCCCTGAAGTCGGCCTTCAGGCCCGCCTCGCGCAGCCCCCGCTCGAGCGCCAGGCTCGCGTACATCTTGCCGACCGAGCAGTCGGTGCCCACGGTCAGAAGTCTGAGGCCGGCCCGGGGCATGCCGTTGCCGACCCGAAGGTCCGCCGGCGGCGTCCGGATGTCGAACAGGCGCAGCGAGGCGCGGCTCGCGGCCCGTGCGATTTCGGGCCGGTCCGCCAGCCGCTGGTGCAGGCCGGAGGCGACGTTCAGTCCGGCGTCCAGCGCCAGAACCGCCTCCGCCACCAGATCCTCGCCGAGGACCCCGCCGGCGTTGGCGCTGCCCAGGATCAGCGTGCGCGCGCCGCACCGGACCGCCTCGGCGAACGTCATTTCCGGCAGGCCAAGATCGACGGTACAGCCCGGCAGGCGGCGCTGGCCGACGCAGGTTTCTGGCCGCCATTGCAGGACCCCCCTGGCTGTCTTGATCGACAGGGCGTCCGTCGCGGAACCGAGGTGAAGCAGATAGGGACCGGGGAGCATGCTGGGCCTTCGCGGCGGGTTGCGGCTGCAGCGATCCTTAGCTGATGCCTTCCTCGCGAATACTGCCGATACAGAGCAGATTCATAGCTGGCGGTTATACCGGAGCGCTCGCCAACTCTCGCTTCAGGACGTCGATGAAATTCTGGATCATCTTCGATGGCGGGCGATCCTGAAGGTAGATGCAGAACATGTTCAGCGACAGCGGCTCGACGAAGGGCCGGAAGTCCATTTCGGGCGTCAGGCAGGCCCGCGCCGAATGCTCGTCCATGACCGTCACGCCGACGCCCCGCGCGACCAGGGCCGCCGCCACATAGTAGGTTCGCACCGTCACCACGGCGTTCAGCCGCAGCCGTCGCCGTTCGATCTCATCGACGCAGGTCTGCGCGACCCGGCCGTCGGCCGCCAGGGCGATCCAGTCCTTCGACTGAAGCAGGTCGAAGTCGATCCTTTCCGGCGCCGACGGCATGTCGCATCGTCGAAAGAGCAGCCCCAGCTCGCCCGAGCCGATGGCCGTGGCGGCCAGCCTGGGGTGAAGGGGCAGATCGTAGGTCACCGCGATATCGCACTCCATCTCGATCAGCGAGGCGCGCATCTCATCGTGGTTGAGCGTCCGGACGTCGAAGACGGTGTCCGGGTGGGATTCCCGAAACCGGGCGATGGCGTTCGGGGCCACGCCCAGCCCCAGGGTCGGCGTGACTCCCAAGCGTATCTGCCCGCCAGAGCCCCGCCGGAGGTTGCGGGCCATCGTATCGAGCGACGCCATCTGCTCGTAGATCTCGTCCACGTTGCGGTACAGGGCGTCTGCCTCCCGCGTCGGCGTCAGGCGACCCTTGACCCGCTCGAAAAGCTTGAAGCCGAGCTGGTCCTCGGCGTGTCCAAGGACCTTGCTGACCGACGGCTGCGAGACGTTCAGGGCCCGGGCCGCCCCGGTGACCGAACCGGTCTGGTAGACGGCGTGAAAGACCTCGATGTGCCGGAACTTCATTTCGCAATCCGCCGGACCGGCCGACACGACGGCGGCCGGCTCCCCCTCAGTGGCCTACGAAGCGCCATAGCGCGGCTGCCCTCCAAATGCGAGCGCACCCGCCAGAGTGGCGGAATGTTCTCTCAACGGCGCCGCCACCGCCGCGCGGACTACATCCAGTCGAAGTCCCGATGCGCCGGCTCGTCGACAAGTCGGCCGTCGGCGTCCAGCGTCAGCATCCGGTCGCCGGTCAGGGCCAGTCGGGCTTCCAGCGCCGGGAACAGCGGTGTGGGCGGCTCGGCGCCGGGCAGCACCAGCGGCTCGTCGCCGGCCTTGTCCGCGTCCAGCCCCGGCAGGATCAGCGGCTGGTCGTCGGGGATGGGGGGCAGGACGAAGGCGTCGGCGCCCTTGTCTGGCTCGCCCGGCAGGACCTGCATATCGTCCCAGCCCTTGAGCGTGGCCGCGCCTTCCGTGGTCGGAAGGACGAGGGGACCGAAGTCGTCCTCGCCCTCGGCCAGCGGCGAGATCTGGGCCTCTTGGTCCTT
>Ga0114898_1001197_pt1 | contig 16120 bp, 16 predicted proteins | sample Malvired_Geostar_FD_83496 | JGI IMG/M metagenome (GOLD analysis project Ga0114898, IMG submission 83496) | Marine viral communities from the Global Malaspina Expedition - Malaspina viral metaG DeepMed_Geostar | ecosystem: Environmental > Aquatic > Marine > Oceanic | place: Mediterranean Sea... | reverse complement strand
GTGGGCATGTTCGGCTCCGGCCAGTGGACCGTGTGGGAAGGTTACGCAGCCAACAAGCTGATGAAGGCGGGTTTCCGTTCCAACAACCTCGACCCGAACGCCCGCCACTGCATGGCTTCGGCGGCGGTGGGCTTCATGCGTACCTTCGGTATGGACGAACCGATGGGCTGCTACGACGATATCGAGGCCGCCGATGCCTTCGTGCTCTGGGGTTCGAACATGGCCGAGATGCATCCGGTGCTGTGGACGCGGGTGACCGATCGCCGGCTGAGCGCGCCGCACGTCAAGGTCGCGGTCATGTCGACCTTCGAACACCGCAGCTTCGACCTGGCTGATATTCCGATGGTGTTCAACCCGCAAACCGACCTGGTCATTCTCAACTACATCGCCAATCACATCATCCAGAGCGGCGCGGTTAACCAGGACTTCGTCAAGAACCACACGAACTTCGCCAAGGGTGCGGCCAACATCGGTTACGGTCTTCGCCCAACCGACCCGCGCGAACTCAAAGCGGAGAATGCGGCCGTCGCCGCCAGTTGGACCGCCATCAGCTACGAGGACTACGCCGAGTTCCTCAAGCCCTATACCCTCGAACACGCCGCGCATGAATCGGGCGTCCCGGCCGAGCGCCTGAAGGCGCTGGCCGAGCTTTACGCCGACCCGAAAACCAAAGTCATGTCGTTCTGGACCATGGGATTCAACCAGCACACCCGGGGTGTCTGGGCGAACAACATGATCTACAACATTCACCTGCTTACCGGGAAGATCAGCGAGCCCGGCAATAGCCCGTTCTCGCTCACCGGCCAACCCTCGGCATGCGGCACCGCGCGCGAAGTGGGTACCTTCTCCCACCGCCTGCCTGCGGACATGGTCGTCACCGATCCCAAGCATCGCGCCACGACCGAAAAAATCTGGAAGCTGCCCGCCGGGACCATCCAGGAAAAGCCGGGCTTTCACGCCGTGCAGCAAAGCCGCGAGCTGAAGGACGGCAACCTCAAGGTCTACTGGACCCAGGCGACCAACAACATGCAGGCCGGGCCGAACATCATGCAGGAGGTACTGCCCGGGTGGCGTAATCCGGACACCTTCGTCATCGTTTCCGATGTCTACCCAACCGTCTCCGCCCAGGCCGCCGACCTGATTCTGCCCGCCGCCATGTGGGTAGAAAAGGAAGGCGCCTACGGCAACGCCGAGCGCCGGACCCACTTCTGGCATCAACTGGTCAGCGCGCCGGGCGACGCGCGCTCCGACCTGTGGCAATTGATGGAGTTCTCCAAGCGCTTCACCACGGACGAAGTGTGGCCGGCCGAGCTGCTGGCCAAGGCGCCGGAATTGAAGAGCAAGACGTTGTTCGAGGTGTTGTTCAGGAACGGCAAGGTCGATCGCTACCCGACGTCGGACATCGAGGACAGCTACCGCAACCAGGAATCGGAGGCCTACGGCTTCTACGTGCAGAAGGGGTTGTTCGAAGAGTACGCCGAGTTCGGACGCGGGCACGGCCACGATCTCGCGGATTTCGATCGCTATCACCAGGAACGCGGGCTGCGCTGGCCCGTGGTCGATGGCAAGGAGACGCGCTGGCGCTATCGCGAAGGTTATGACACCTATGTCGAGAAAGGCACGGGTGTCCAGTTCTACGGCTACCCGGACAAGCGAGCGATCATTTTCGCGCTGCCCTATGAGGTACCGGCTGAAATCCCGGACGAACAATACCCGTTCTGGCTCAGCACCGGTCGGGTCCTGGAGCACTGGCACACCGGCAGCATGACGCAGCGTGTCGACGAACTGCACCAGGCGGTTCCCGACGCCCTGGTGTACATGCACCCCGACGATGCCCGCGATCTCAAGGCGCGCCGCGGCAGTGTGGTCAAGGTGATCAGCCGACGCGGGGAAATGCAGGCACGCATCGAAACCCGAGGCCGCAACAAGCCCCCGAAGGGACTGATCTTCGTGCCTTTCTTCGACGCCAATAAACTGATCAACAAGGTCACCCTCGACGCCACTGACCCGATCTCCAAGCAAACCGACTACAAGAAATGCGCCGTGAAGATCGAAGTGGTCAGCATCGCCTGAGGAGAATCGCCATGAAATTTCATCTACTGCCTTTGACGCTGCTCGCGGCATTCGGCCTGGCGGTCGCCGCCGGGCCGGACTACCCGCTGGATGCCCCCGCCCCGGACGGGCGCCGACCGGGCGGCACGCTCACCCAGGAATTCACCCCGCCGCCGCTCCAGGATGAAGAAAACAAGGACCTCAGGCGCGAGCGCAACTATCCCGAACAGCCGCCGACCATCCCGCACACGATCCGTGGCTATCAGGTCGACAAGAACGGCAACAGGTGTCTCGCCTGTCACAGTCGTGCCAACAGCGCGCGCACCCAGGCGCCGATGATCAGCATCACCCACTTTACCGATCGCGACAGCCAGACCCTAGGCACCGTCGCCCCTCGTCGCTACTTCTGCACCCAATGCCACGTGGTGCAGCACGACGTGAAACCATTGGTGCAGAACGACTTCGAGAATATCGACGACTTGCTGTATCACGAAAATAAACAGAACGAACAGTGAGGGCGCCTGGATGAAGTCGATACTGTCGTTTCTCAAACGATACTGGACGGTCCTGCGACGCCCGAGCGTGCATTACAGCCTGGGCGCGCTGACGCTCGGCGGATTCATCGCCGGGATCATGTTCTGGGGTGGTTTCAACACCGCGCTGGAAGCGACCAACACCGAGACCTTCTGCATTTCCTGCCACGAGATGGAAAACAACGTGTTCATGGAAATCAAGGACACCATTCACTACACCAATCGCTCAGGGGTGCGCGCCACCTGTCCGGACTGCCATGTCCCGCATGAATGGACGGATAAGATCGCACGCAAGATGCAGGCATCCAAGGAGGTCTGGGGCAAGATCTTCGGCACCATCAACACGCGCGAGAAATTCCTCGGCATGCGTCGCGAGATGGCCGAACGGGAGTGGCGGCGGCTCAAGAGCAACGACTCGCTGGAATGCCGAAACTGCCATAACTTCGAGTTCATGGACTTCACGCGCCAAAGCAAACGCGCCGCTCAGTTCCACTCCACTGCCCTGGCGAACGGCGAAGCCACCTGCATCGACTGCCACAAAGGGATCGCCCACCGCTTGCCGGACATGCACGGCGTGCCCGGTTGGTGACGGCCGACATCGGCGGCGCCCCGAAAAGGGCGGAGCCGAGTGCTTCATCGACTCCGGGGATGATTGGCGGTCGCCCGCTGGCGAAGTTGAGTTCGAGGCGCTGGGGCAGGCGCCGTCTCGGCTAGGCTTGTCGGATCGCCGCCCCGGTTCGTCTGACGCGCTGGTTGCACGCCCGGCGAACTGACGCTATTCATTGGATCACCTCGTCCACCGATGACAACAAGGAGTCCACCATGCGTTATCGCCTGCTCGGCGCATTAATGGCGTTCAGCGCCCTCGCTCAAGCCGAAATCCAGACCCAGGAAATTCCCTATACCGCCGCAGACGGAACCCGCCTGGTGGGGTATTACGCCTACGACGATGCCATCGAAGGCAAACGCCCAGGCATCGTGGTCGTCCACGAGTGGTGGGGACTCAATGACTATGCCAAACGTCGCGCTCGCGATCTCGCCGAACTCGGTTACAGCGCACTGGCCATCGATATGTATGGCGAAGGCAGGAATACCGAACATCCCAAGGATGCCATGAGCTTCATGCAGGCCGCCCTGGCCGATGCCGATGCCGCCAAGGGGCGCTTCAATGCAGGGCTGGACCTGCTCAAGCAACAGCAGCAGACAGACGCCGAGAAACTCGCAGCGGTTGGTTACTGCTTCGGTGGCAAGGTGGTGCTGGATATGGCGCGCCAGGGCGTACCGCTCCAGGGCGTGGTCAGCTTCCACGGTGCCCTGGCAACGCAAACACGCGCCGCGCCGGGAAGCGTCAAGGCCCGCGTGCTGGTCGAGCATGGCAGCGCAGACAGCATGGACAGCGCGCAGGACGTCGCCGCCTTGAGCGCCGAAATGGTCACGGCGGGTGCCGACTACCGTTTGGTCAGCCTTCCGGGCGGCCACCACGGCTTTACCAATCCCGGGGCCGACAAATTCCAGGAAAAAGGTGTCGACGTCGCCTACGACAAAGCGGCCGACCAACGCTCCTGGCAGGACATGCAGCAATTCCTCGACGAGACCTTCACCGATTTACCCCAATAATCGGGACGATCACGGCTGGTCGTGCCAGCTGTGATCTCAGGGTCCGGCGGGTTCGTCACGCCGCCCGACAATGGCTGACCGCGCACCTCGCCGAGTGCGCGGCGGCATGCCCCCTGCCTTATCCCAGCGCAGCCTCGCGGCCCCTGCCGTGCTAGCATTGCCGCCCACCGCTATTCCCCATTATCCAATCGATCGCGAGTCATGGCCGAACACGATTTCCGTTACACCCTGCTCAACCCCGGACATACATTGACCGAATGCCGCGCGCTTGCACCGGGCCGCTACCAGGTTACCGGCAATGGCGGCAACGTCCGCACCGGCGACGTGCTGATCGTCACGCTGAAGGGCAGCCGGGACCTCTACCAGCGTCTGACGGTCGACAAGGTCCGTCACCTGATAAACCCGCCGGGGCAGTGGATGGCCGTCGCGAACGGGCCGGTATTCCGGGAGCTGGCGATCATCAACTGGCAGGTCGACTGCGACGCGTGCGGTAAACAGCTCGATTTCGAATTCGCCGTGGACGCCGCCAAGGGCGAAGCCGCCCGTGTCCCCGCTGCGCAGGCGCGGATTGCCGAGTTAGGCTGGCAGAACGACGCCGACCGGCACCTATGCCCCGCATGCCAGGAGGGCAAGCAATGACCAGATTCATATTGGCCAGCCTCGCCGCGTTGTCCGTCGCAGGCTGTTCGGTCGAACCGCTCACCCTTCAGCACGACGTCACGTACATCGCCGAGTGGATTGGCGAGGAACCCGTGGTGGGTCGCAATCCCGTGTCGCTGACCTTTAGCGAAGACCGTGCCTATGGCAACGCCGGTTGCAACCACTGGTTTGCCCATTACCAGCTCGACGGCCAACGGATCCGCTTCAGCGAAGTGGGCAGCACCCGCAAGATGTGCGCCGAACACATCATGGAGCAGGAGCAGCGTTTCCTGGAGCTGCTCTCGCGGGTGGAGCGATGGGACGTCTCCCGGATCGATCAGTTGCGCTTCTGGCCCGCAGAGGGTGCCGCGCTGCGCGTGTGGCCGGAACAGAACTGAGCTGCGCCAAAGCTGGGCACCTCGCCCGTTACACGCACTCGGAGCAGGCGGAGCATCTCGCCGTAAACGGGCGCCCTGCACGCCCGTTCTGTTCCGAGCCGCGACCACGGCGCTGATCGGCCACTTTGCTAAAAATCCCCATCTCGCTGGAACCCGCACTGCCACTGGCTCGCAGGCGTGTCCGGCCGAGCCCTGGAGCCTGCATTGGCAGCGACATCACCGCTCACGCTAGCGATTTCCAGAAACTGGCACGGCGCATGCAATTGCCTGCATAACGGTTTCGGGGACCCTGGTACAGGCAGGCCAGGGATTCCCTCTTTTACACGGCAGAAGGGCCGCTCAGTCAGCGGCCCTTCACATTTCCAGCGGCAGATCGGCGTACCCAAGAAGGATTGGCTCCAGCCTGCCGGCGCGGCTCCTAGAACAACCGCAACTGTTCGTAGCCGCTACGCAGGTCGATCAGGCGAACCCCAACGCCGATCAGCCGCACCGGACGCGCACCACGGGCGAACGCGCCCGCGAGGAGGTCGGCATAATCGGCCAACTCCAGGCCTGCCCCCGCCTGTTCGAGGGTTGTCTGGGTGAAGTCGTGGAATTTCAATTTGACGAACGGTTTGCCCGGTCGATAGCCGCTGTCGAGTCGCGCCATCCTGACGGCGAGCGCGTCGAGTAGCTCCGGTAAACGTTCGAGACAGGCTGCCAGATCCGGCAGGTCGCGATCGTAGGTGTTCTCGACACTGACGGATTGGCGACGGCTCTCGACCTGGACCTGACGCTCGTCGATCCCATGCGCCAGCCCCCACAGCCTTTCCCCGAACGAGCCGAAGTCACGGACCAGGTCCAGGCGCTTCCATCCGCGCAGGTCAGCGCAGGTATGAATGCCCTGCCGTTTCAGCTTCTCGGCGGTAACCCGCCCGACGCCGTGCAGCTTGGTGACCGGCAGCGACAGTACGAAGTCATCGACCTGATCCGGCGTGATCACAAAAAGACCGTCAGGCTTGTTCCAATCGCTGGCGATCTTGGCAAGAAACTTGTTGGGCGCAACGCCCGCCGACACCGTGATACGTAGCTGTTGCCAGACTCGACGACGAATATCCTGTGCAATACGAGTGGCACTGCCGGCGAAATGCTCGCAGGTGCTCACGTCCAGATAGGCCTCGTCCAGGGAAAGCGGCTCGATCAGATCGGTGTAGGTCCGGAATATCCCGTGGATTTCTTGAGAAGCTTCCTTGTAGGCCTCCATCCGTGGCCGCAGGATCAGCAGTTCCGGGCAGAGCTTCAATGCATGCCCTGAGGCCATGGCCGAACGAACGCCATAGGCACGCGCTTCATAGTTGCAGGTGGCGATGACTCCACGGCGCTCGGCAAGCCCGCCTACGGCGATGGGTCTGTTCGCGAGACTGGGGTCGTCACGCATCTCGATGGCGGCATAGAAGCAGTCGCAATCGACGTGAATGATTTTTCTTTGCTTGGTAAGGTGCTGATCTTTCAATGGTTTCATCGAACTATTCGGATTTGATACCCGCTTCGATACCCGCTTTAGATTCGATGGGAACCATCCGAGCACTGCTCATTCATACCGGACGGGTCGCATTACTATACAGCGCAAAGAACTTTTTATTGAGCTCGGCTCAGCCCGACACTTCACTTTTCGGTTCGGTTATAGACGCTTGCTTGAGGCGCTAACGAAAAGAGTTATGGATATCCGGGCGAGCCTTCAGAGCAAGGCCATCACTGCCAGTGACTGGCCGAGAAGCGCATCGTCTCTTTCGACGAAATCCGCATGACCAGCGCCGCTGTCGTGATATTTCGCGCCGTGAGCGAGGTTTATTTCTCGCTCGGCGGATCGTAAGAAAGAGATCCGCTGTGTTCTTAAGCCCCCACGGTTCCACTGGTCGCTGACCGTTACGACGAAATCCGGCCGCCTTCAGGCAGAACCCCAAGGATTGAATGCCCGACGAACGGTCGATATCGTCAAATTGACATATCGGTAAATTTCGATATTATCGCGTCATGGAACTGATCGACGCATTCAAGGCCCTCTCGAACCCGACACGCCTCAAGATTTTGAAAGGCTTGAAGGATCCCTCGAAGAACTTCCCCCCACAGGATGAAGGGGACGTTCATACGGTGGGCGTTTGCGTCAGCAGTATTCAGGAAGGCGTCGGGCTTTCTCAGTCTACGGTGTCCGATTACCTGGCAACGCTGCAACGGGTGGGTCTGGTCGAAGTCCGTCGTATCGGGCAGTGGACCTACTACAAGCGCAATGAAGCCAACATCCGTGCGCTTGCCGAGCTGATAGGCAAGGAGCTGTAATTTTTTCATTCATGATATCTGCAAATCGCGATATCCCTTTCTTACCCGACAAGGAACCCACAGCACACTGAGGCAGTAGCGAAAATCCGCTTATTTTTCTCCGACGATATATCGATAATTCCCTATATCCCTTTTTACCGAAACAAGGACTTACCCATGAAAGCACAAATACTGAAAACGTTTGGCGGCCCGGAATCGTTCGAACTGCGTGACGTCCCCAAGCCCGTACCGCAGGCAGGACAACTACTGGTCCGTGTCCATGCCACCTCCATCAACCCGCTGGATTTCCAGGTCCGCCGTGGCGACTACACCGACTACGTGCCCCTGTCGAGCATTACCGGGCATGACGTTTCCGGTGTCGTCGAAGCCGTCGGCCAAGGTGTGACGAGCTTCGTGCCCGGCGACGAAGTCTGGTACACCCCGCAAATTTTCGACGGCCCCGGCAGCTATGCCGAGTACCACGTGGCAGCCGAAAGCATCGTCGGCAAGAAACCTGCCTCGCTGAGCCATCTTGAAGCGGCCACCATGACCCTGGTTGGCGGGACCGCGTGGGAAGCGCTGGTCGTGCGTGCGGCGCTCCGTGTGGGCGAAAGCATCCTGGTGCACGGCGGCGCAGGCGGCGTCGGCCACGTGGCGATCCAGCTGGCAAAGGCCATCGGCGCCAAAGTGTTCACCACCGTGCGCGAAGCGAACTTCGAGTTCGCACAGGAACTGGGTGCCGACGTGGTTATCGACTACGAGCAAGAGGATTACGTCAACGCCATCCTGCGCGAAACCGATGGCCGTGGCGTCGATGTGGTGTTCGACACCATCGGCGGCAACACCCTGTCGCGCAGCCCCCACGCCCTCGCACAGCTGGGCCGCGTGGTCTCCATCGTGGACATCGCCCAGCCGCAAAACGTCATTCAGGCCTGGGGCAAGAACGCCAGTTACCACTTCGTGTTCACCCGGCAGAACCGCGGCAAGCTCGATGAGCTGAGCGCATTGATCGAGCGCGGCCAGCTGCGACCACACATTGGCGCGGTCTTTTCACTTGCCGACATTCCGCGAGCGCATGCATTGCTGGAGACCCCCAACAACGGTCTTCGCGGAAAAATCGCAATTGCCGTCGAGCCCTCGCTCATCCCGTAAGCACAGGCTCAACCGCTCACGTCACGCTGGAGAAAAACCATGATTTACGAGATCGCTGTGCTCCCCGTTCACCAGGAACGCGTCGAGCGTTTCAAACGTGCATTTGCCGAGGTCGAACCGTTGCTCAAACGCGCAACGGGCTATGGCGGCCACCTGCTCGCGCAAGGCATCGAAACGCCCCAGGTCCTCAACCTCATCGTGCGCTGGCGCTCGCTCACGGACCACAAGGACTTCGAAGCGGGTAAAGACCATCAGGTGTTCATGAACGCTCTAGAGGACTACTTCTCGGAAGAACCGACGGTCTACCACATCGAAGGCGCACCGTTTACGTTCGCAGAACACAACGTTCAGAGCAGCTTCTTTGACCAGGCATAGCCCACGTCTCAGCAAGTTGTCGCCGGTAAACACCTGTTCGTTGCGAGACCCATTCAGGCGTGATGTCGCCCCATCACGATTTGACCTGACAGCCCTTGTTTGAGCCCTATGGCTGCCAGGTCAAATCCAGCTACTCAGAGCGCCGACCTAATTGCGACATCCGTGCGCGCTCTTATCGAGCGCGCAGAAATACCGGGCAGACCGTGCGCAGCAGCGCCGGACGGTAGCTCAGTGCCATGGCCGTTGCTACGGCGGCAACCGGCAACAGGGTGAACCAGACCAGCACCGCCATGGACGGATGGTCGGCCTTGAAGCAGCACAGCACCGATACCGACAGCGCCAGCCAGCCCAGGGTACGCAGGTAGCCCGGGGCGACCTCGTCTGCGCAGAACACCTGGCGCCAGTGCGCCGGCAGGGACAGCGCCAGCCAACTGGTCGCCAGCCCCATGCAGGCGGCCGCCGCCAGCAACCACAGACCTGCGTTACTCATAGGCCACCCCACCGATCCGGGCGTTGTCCGTGACCTCAACGGGCCTTGCCAGACGGCGGGCCGTTAGTAGCGCTACCAGCGCACAGGTCAGCAGGCTCAGATCGACGCCGGCCACCGCCCAGTAAGGGTCAAGCAGCATCGTCTTGAGCAGGTGGTCACCCGTGGTGATCCAGTTGAGCAGTACCGCAGCGACACAGAGCAGCGCCACCACACAGCATTGCTCGCGCCAGGCCGGGTTGTGCCGCGCTTGGGCCACTGGCGCACTACGCCACAGCGCATGCAGCAGACTCAGCAGCCAGGCACCCCAGAACACCCACTTTTCCCATTCGCCACGGCCGGGCATGGCCTCAGGCAGCAGCCGGTTGGCCGCCAGCATGCTAACCGCTGCCAGCAGCATGCCGATAACCGTGGTGACCGCCATGGCGTCAACCAACCGACAACCCTGCAACCCGCGTAGGGCGTGCTCCTGCTTGCGTTTCTCGACAAAGAACACAAAGCCGGTGGCGATGCACATACAGCCCAGCAGACCGCCCGCCACGTACAGCCAGCGCAGGGCCCAGTGTTCGAAGTGCTGCAGGTGCAAGCCAGTCAGGAACTGGTTGACAGCGCCAATCGGATCACTCGCCGGGTCCTCACGCAGCAGCTCGCCGGTACTAGCCTTGAAGTGGATGCCCTCCCCGACCAGCGCTACACGATCACTGCCGGCGCGGTAGATGCTGACGTAGCCGTTGGCATCATTCAGATGCTCGATAGTCAGCAGGCCGACCTCTCCCGGCATGTCGCGCGCAGCCCAGATACGCTTCGCCTCGGCCACCATGGCATCGACGGAGGCCATCTGCGCCGGCACACCGGCCTCATCATGGGGCAAGCCGGTATGCGCCGCCTCGATCACCTCATGCCGATCATGCAGCGATTTGAGCAAGGTTCCGGAGACCGGGAAGTAATAAATCGACGCAAAGATCACCAGCCCGGTGAAGGCAAAAAAGAAGTGAAACGGCAACGCCACCACGCCGCTCATGTTATGCAGGTCCAGCGCGCTGCGCTGGGTCCGCTTGCGCGGACGGAAGGTGAAGAACTCCTTGAAGATCTTGCGGTGCATGATCACCCCGGTGACCAGAGCGACCAGCATCACCAGCGCGGCCAGCCCCACCACGAAGATACCCAGATTTTTCCAGTTCAGTTGCAGGCTGTAGTGCATCGGATAGAACCAGCTGCTACCGATCTTCAGTTGGTCATCGGGGAGCACCTCACCGCTGCGGGGGTCAATGGTCGCCCAGCCATGCACGTGCAGATGATCATCCGCTGGGTCCTTTGGCTGGTTGGGGATACCAAACTCGCCACCAATGCTCAGCACCGGGTCACGGTGGGTGGTGTAGGCATAGAGCGAGACCATGGGCATTGTCTCCGGCGCCGGCAGGTCGCCGATTACCCGCCCGGCGGTAGCCGCCATATCCACCGGATGCGGTTTGAGATCGGCAAATACGTGCTGCAGCAGGTTGTCGTAGGACGGCATAGGCTGCGGCTCGAAGCGCGTATCGGGAATCGCCCAACGATCGATCTCGCGGTCGAACACCGACAGCGCACCGAAAAAGAAGACGACCATTAGCACGAAGCCCAGCACCAAACCGAACCAGGTGTGTACCCAGGCCATGGATTGGCGAAAATTGTTCAGCATGGCTCTGCTCCTATCCGATGATCATGCGCTGCAGCTGCCAGGCAGCAGCCAGCATCAGGACGCTGCCCAGCGCCAGTACCAGCCAGACCCGCCACAGACTGGCTGCGGCAAAGGTCCAGAGAAACAGCGCGAGATACAGTATAAAGGCCAGTATCATCATCGCCTGCTCGGCGGCATGGTACTCGACCCCAACTCCATTCAGCGCCGCCACACCCAGAGCCACCACGCCCCACACGAAGGCATAGCAGCCAAAGATCGCGGCCAGGACACGGGAAACCACCGCAGCAGGAGACATGACTGACAGGCTCACCAGGTGTAACTCAGCTTGGCGGTGAGTTCTCGGCCCGGATTGTAGTAATCCGCAGTACCGGAACCCACAACATGCTGCTCATCCAACAGATTGCTGACATTGACCGCTAGATCCGTACCCGGAGCAATCTGGTAATTGAAGGCGGCATCAAACAAGGTCGTCGCCTCGCTCTCGCCGGTATCATTGAAGTTGCTGAAGTGGTAGCTACCTACATAACGGGCGCCCAAGCCGACGCTGACATTCGTGCCCGGCACACTGTAATAACTCCATAGCGAAGCCGAGTGCTTGGGTGCGGAGACGAACTCGTTGCCCTCGATTGATACAACCCCTACGCCCCATACATTCAGTGCCCCGCGAAGCACTTCGGTGTCCATATAGGAGTAGCTGCCGATCAGACTCAGGTTCTCGGTCAGCTCGGCCTTGGCCTCAAGATCCAGACCGCGTACCCGCTGCTCGCCAACGGTCTGCTGTTCAATGACACCATTCGGCTGCACGACGGCGGTGGCGACGTCATCCTGGGTCAGCTCGTAGATGGCGGCCGAGAACAGCGCATTTATCGCCACCGGGGAATACTTCACGCCCAGCTCATACTGGTTGCCCCGCTCCGGGGTGACGCCGACCTCAGGGGGAGAAACGGACTCCACCATGCTGACATAGGCAGATACCTCGTCATTGACGACATAGGTCAACGCGCCGCGGAAAGAGTTTTCCGAGAAGCGGTCCGAAGACCGGGTCCCGGAAAGGTGGTCGGTTTCGGAAACGTCCATGGAATCATGGCGCATGCCAAGCGTGAGAATGACACGCTCGTAGAACGACAGGTTCTGCTGCAGGAACAGGGACTTGATAGTGCTGTCCTGATCCTTGTCCTGGTAGACGATGGCGGGCGAAACGCCTCGGTATACCGGACGGGTAACGTCTATGGGATCGGCAGAGCCATATACCGACACATTTTCGGAAGACGCATCGAGGTATTCCACCCCCACAATGGTGCTGCTATCGATATTCTCGAAGCGCGCATCGTACTGCAGCATCAGATTGCCGTTGAACTGCTCAGCATCACCATCAGAACCCAGGTAGCCGCGATCGACCAACGGACCGGTGCGCCCAGCAACGTCATTGATATAGACATAGCCGTACTCATCACTCAGGTCGCTGTGACGCAGGTTGCTGCGCAACGTGAAACCGTTGTCGAAATCATGGCTGAAGCTGCCGCTGATATTGGTGCGCTCGACATCGTGGAAGTTGTAACTCGGCTCACCGAAGAAAGTGTCGCGATCATATTCCCGGTCTTTCGGGTAACCGCCACTGTTGGGTGTACTGTCCCGGCGCAGATGATCCACTATCAACGTGGCCGAGGTGAAGGCGGTCGGCTCCCAGGTCAGGCCACCCATGACGAACCCGTTGTTGTCCTGAGAGTGATCGTACTCACGCTCGCCGTCCTGCATCTTGCCGGTGAAACGGTAGGCCAGCGTGTCACTGCCGTTCAGCGCATCGCCCACGTCCACGCCCGCTTCTTTATGGTCAAAGGAGCCGTAAGTGACGTATCCCTGACGAATGCGCTCGAAACGCGGCTGCTTGCTGACAAAGTTGACCGAGCCGCCTGGGTCTGCCGGACCAAACAGGGTGGAGTTGGCACCACGTAGCACTTCAATGCGCTCATAGGCAAAGGGCTCCTCGCGTACGCCGCGCATCGAACCCAGGGTCAGGCCGTCCCGGTAGGTGGTGGCCTGGAAACCGCGAATCTGGAAGTAATCGTTGCGATCGTCGGTACCGTAATAATCGGTGATCACGCCAGGCGTGTACTGCAGTACCTCTTCGGTGGTGCTGGCGCTGCGCTGCTCTATTTCTTTCTGAGTAATGACCGAAACCGAGGCCGGGGTATCGAGGAGACTGGTTGCGACCTTGCCACCTACCCATAGCTCCTTGGCAACCACCGAATTGGCATCATCATCAGCCGCCACCTTGGCGTTGACGATAATGGGCGCGAGGCGAAATGGCTCGTCACTCGCGGTGGTCTCCTGTGCGAGGCTGCTAAGGGGCACAGCAGCCAGCGGGGCGCAAAACAGGAGCGCACCGGTTGTGCGTTGCCAGGGCGTGCGGGCGGGAATCAGCCGAGTCCTAGTGTCAGTCATGCTCAATACCTATCCTTTGGATCAGTCAGAAATGCACCACGCTCTCTGCTGGCATGGATTGAATGTATAAAGGGTGTTGCGGACGGAAGTATAAAGTAAAAAACATAAATAACGATAATCGTTCTCACATGAGACACGGAAATTTACGCACAGGCTCTCTCGATTAGCGCAGAATGATGCCCGCTGGCGTAGCGTGACCGATTGATGTTGCGGAAGTGGCTGTAAAAACCTAGCCATAGCAAGACCTTGGCCAAGCTCGCCAACTTCGCGCGAAACGCTGGCGGCGAGAAACCGGGGGCAGTGGTGGACATCACCAACCCACAGCGCCGGGAAAAGCTGCTGAAGGCCGTGTCGGTAAACGAAGTTGGGGGTAGGTCGGCGTCCACCGAACACCTCGACGGCTCAATACAGCCGTGAGCACGTTGGCAGCGATTACATTGGCCGGTTGCGTTTCCAGACACTGGATAGCCATGTTCCCGCTACTCTGCCAGCTACGTTCGAGTAAACAACCTAGGTGATTTCGGCTCGCGAAGGCTGCCCAAGAGACTGCCTAAGCGGGCCATTTCAGCAGAAATCTGCCGCTCATCCCGGCTGGCGCAATGTCCGCTTCTGGCCGCTAGCAGCCTTTTGCCGCTCCTCTTCCTACCCTCTTGCCGTCGGCGACTCGGGTCGCCAGATAGCAGCCCCTCCCCTAGCTACACCGCACGACCCACAGCTGATCCAGCCGTGTCGTAAAGCTCTGGCTCATCATCTCTCGCCGCATGCCCCAGCCGGCGCCGTGGTTACGCGGCCTGGCCGGGGGTGATGCGGCCCGATTTCGCGTTGATTGCATCGAGCACGCCCGTAACGCGCTCAGAGGCGGCGGGCTGGGTTTTGGCGAAGAGGTCGCCGGTGTACCGCACTACATGTGGCATGTGTGCGTCCGGGCGAACAAATCCTGTCGATATCGAGTCGGAATCAGAGAGGTCGATCATCATTTTCACTCGCGGAGATTGCTTATGAAAATCCTACCCCTGGCCGCTGCGGTGCTTGCCAGCCTTGTCGCCACCGGCGCAACGGCCAACCCGCAAGACAAGCATGACGGCACCCACGGAGCTGCCGGAGACACTCACGGTAGCGCCATGAGCGAGACCCATCAGCGCGGCAACACGGCCGACGTCGGCAAGGACGGCACGACCCTGGAGCAGAAAATGAAGAAAGAAGTGCAGGACGACTGGCGTGAAGATGCCGAGGAACGCCGCGACGCCGATGCCAGCAAGCCGGAACAGCGCTGAAATCCCTGTGTCAGAGTTCGAGGGGATAAGGCTGAACCAGGGCCTTGCCATACCCCTCCACGAATTCGACCGGCATCCGCTTGGGCCGGCCGTTCGATAGCTGGATACAGACGAACGTGGTCTGGGCTCGGAGCAGGGTCGTGCCATCGGCGGGCCGGACCAACTGAAAGGTGCGTTTCATCTTCAATCGCTGATCGGATTCCACGATCCACGTCGCCAACTGCAGGCGGTCACCCTGATAGGCCGCAGCCAGGTAGTCGATCTCATGCCTGAGTACGGCCATGGCGCGGTCCAGCCGGCGATAGTCCTCCAGCCCCAGCCCCAGGCTCTGTGAATGCTGCCAGGCGCACCGCTCCAGCCAGGAGACGTACACGGCATTGTTGGCATGGCCCAGCTCATCGATATGCTCGGCCTCGACGGCGAAATCGATGATGAACGCGTCGGTCTGGTCCCAGATCATGCCCTGCTCCTCGCTTGCTGTACGCCGTCAAATGGCGGCGATGGCCCTATTGGAATCCAGACGCCCGGTAAATGTCACGTGCGCGGCGATCGTCTATGACGGACCATTCAGCACTCTGGATCGTTTCAGACTGATGAAGCGCACCTGGATGCGCCGCGGCAGCCCGAATCGCGGCCAAAACAAAAAGGGCCATTTCGTGAGAAATGACCCTTTGATGCCCAAAACGGGCAATAAAAATGGCGTCCCCTAGGGGACTCGAACCCCTGTTACCGCCGTGAAAGGGCGGTGTCCTAGGCCACTAGACGAAGGGGACGAAACCTTCGTACAACCATTCGCCAGAACGCAGCGAACCGTCGTGGATTGGTGGAGCTAGACGGGATCGAACCGTCGACCTCTTGCATGCCATGCAAGCGCTCTCCCAGCTGAGCTATAGCCCCGGATTTAACGTCTCCCGACTCGCAACACCGAAGCGTTGCTACTGGAATAATGGCGTCCCCTAGGGGACTCGAACCCCTGTTACCGCCGTGAAAGGGCGGTGTCCTAGGCCACTAGACGAAGGGGACGCAAAGCCCTTCAAAGGCAACCGATCGAATCGACCGGTGTGGCAATCGAGATTGGTGGAGCTAGACGGGATCGAACCGTCGACCTCTTGCATGCCATGCAAGCGCTCTCCCAGCTGAGCTATAGCCCCATCTCGAGGACGGGGCGCATATTAGGT